>PPYE01001603.1_pt1 | contig 17425 bp, 16 predicted proteins | sample 1559881 | NCBI WGS metagenome assembly PPYE01 (sample SAMN08240022, study PRJNA423297) | Human gut metagenome, whole genome shotgun sequencing project. | reverse complement strand
CTCCAGCATGTGGTTTGCTTTTTCCTTTTCATAGGTCATATACTGAAGCTGAAAAATATAATTCTCAATCTGCAAAATATTTTCCGGAACCTGAAAAAACGGTTCAAGGTAATGATAAAGAATACGCTCTTTTTCTTCCTTTCCTGCATGAGGCGCCTGTAACTGCAAAATAATTTTTTCTACCTCTTCCATAGACTCCTTATGAAAAGCAATACGGTACAAATCCTGTTTCTGCTCCCTGGTAAGAAAGGGCTGTTCCTTTTCGGCAGTTTCCAAAAGGGAAAATGTTTTTACCACATGTTCAAGTTCTGCCATTTACACACCCGCCTTCCGTTTCCGCATCAAAAGGATAATTTCCCGCATTTTTTTCATTCTCTCTGGTGAAGGGCTGTTCTCCATCACCTGAAGAATTTCTGCATCTGCCAGCCCACTTTCTACGCACTGGCGGATTTCTTCCAACTGTTCTGCGGACAGGTTATATTCCAGAATTTTCTCCACAACACTTTTGGGTACTTTTTTCCCAAGCATGGCAATCCCAAGCAGCCGGTGCTTACTTTTTTGTAGCCCTTCCGCTGTTTGTATGCTTTTTTCTTCCAATACCACTTTTGTTTCCCTGGAAGCAGCTTCTGTTTTTTCCCTGTATTTTTCTGCTTCTTTTTTCAGATCCTGAATTTCCTGCTCTTTCTTTGCCAGCTTTTCTTTTAATTCCTGTATGTTTTTATCTTTATATTGCAGGTTCTCATACAGGTCTTTAATCTCCTGGTTTTTCTCTTCAACAACATGCTCCTTTACCAGAGAAGACAAGGCTGTAAAACGGTCATTGCTTTCCCGGAACTGCTGAATGGATTGTTCCATGATCCCCATAAGATTTTTCATATAAGAACGCATTTCTTCATCTTTCGGAACTTCTTTTTTTGCCTTTGACTCTTCCAGTTGTATCCGCATGGTCCGCATACGGCTGGCCGGCAGTTCATTTCCGGCATAGGTTTTCACCTCTTCCAGATCCAGCCCGTTTTTTAAGCCCTCTACGATTTCCCGTACCTGGAACTGGTTATAATTTCCTTCACATAAAAAGTCGATTTCCCCAATCCCTTCCATAAGCCCTATGATGATTGCTTTCATCACCGGGGCTTCCTGGTTACTCTTAACTACCTTCTGGATATCCGAAACAGGAAGACCAAAATCCAGCCCCATAGAAACTGCGTCCATCTGTTCTTCTTTTAAAACTTTCCGGCATTCTTCCAGATACCGTTGTCCTTCTACTGTCATTTACCCTCCTTTTCCTCTGCCCCTCGCAGACGGTTTCCTATTCTTTTCCTTCTGCTGTGCTTCCAACTTTTCTTTTTCTTCTGCTTTTTCATGCAGACGCTCTGCAATCCTTTTTTCTTTTAAGATTTTTTTCCGTTCAATCCGCAAACGCTCCTCTTTCTCAAAGAAATAAGCGTCTGTCTGTTCTGCCTCAGACAAGGAATATCCCATTTCTTTTAACTGCCCAAGAAGGTTTTGGTATGTCTGGTGGTCTTGAAAAAATTCCTGATACCCTTCCTGATAAAGTTTTGCTTCCATCTGTTTTTCCTGCAGCTTATTGAGAAGCAGAAGCATTTCCTCATAAGGAACCATTTCTTTTCGTAGCTGCTTTCTTGCCCTGCTGTTTTCCCAAAGCTGTTCCTTTGTTGCATCAGAAATAGCTTTCAACTGCGCCTTATCCTGTATGCGATAAGCTGCCAGAAAATCAAATTCCTCCTGCAATTTTTTCAATTCATGGATTGCTGCCCTGTATTTCCAGGTTTTAGAGTCTGCCATTGGTTTCCCCTGCCGGTACCTGCGAAGAAAACATTCCTTCTGGTATCTGGTCAAATGCCGCTCCCGGTATGGGATAAACACATACGTCCATTCTACCGGTATCTCCTCTCCGGTCATTTCCGGGATTGGAAGGCGTCCAAAACGCTGCCGAAGCCTTTCCTCTGTATATTCTTCCCCTAGCTGGTCAAGCCGCCTTGCCCTTCCTGCTCCGGGTTCCCGAACAGAAAGGCGCTTTCTCCCCCGCAACTCATATCCCATGCTGGAAAGATTTTCAAGAAATTCCTCATAAGAACCTGCGTCCTGTAATGCCTGGTCCACATCTCTTCTGATCCGCCTGTCCCGTTCAGAAAGAGATTTTTCTTCCTGTCCTTTTTGTTTGCGTTTTTCCTTTGCTTCTTCCAGATCCAGCACAGATAAACCATGCTCCCTGCATATCCGGTTGGTCAGAGGCTGAATGATGTTTTCCCAATCCCCGTTTTTATAATCGTATTTATATCCCGTAGTACAGCGTACTGAATTAAAAATAATGTGCCCATGAATATGGTCCGTATCATTATGGACTGCATAAACCGCTTCAAAATCCTTCCCAAGAAATTCTGTCACAAACTCTCCTACCACTTGGAAGGCTTCTTCTTCCGAAACCTCATCTTCCTCAAACGAAAGAATGAAATGGTAGCCCTGCCTTTTATCCAGCTTTCCAAAATGACGTTTGGTATCTACCATCTGGGATAATGCCTGTTCAGGAATACAGTTATGTCCACAGACATAGCGGCCATGTTCTGTTTTCTCCGGGTTCATAATATAGCGAAGACCGTTTGCCAGATGTTTTGCCGGATAGCCCGTTTTTGCCTGTTTCATGTGCAGGCACTTTGTAATTGCCATAACCTACAGCCTTTCCTGCACCTGGCTTACCAGTGTTTTTATCTGCTTCAAAAACACATACAGACGGTGTTTATCTTCCCTGGAATAAAGGGCGCTGTTATTGTTATGGGTAATCTGGTTGATGTTTACGCCAATCCGGTTGATTTCCTGGTTCATGCGTTCCAGTTCCTGACGGATTTCCGGGTAATCCCTGGGACGGTTGGTAATCAGCATACGAAGGTACTGGGAATCGGAAAGCCCCATCTTTTCTGCCTGTTTTTGTAACTCTTCCAACTCCCATGAGTACAGCCGGATTTCTTTTCTGCATTTCATTGTTTCTTTTTTCATGCTCCCCCTTTCCTTATCTTTATCACATATTTCATCTACCGATTTCTACTCCAACGCTATCTGCTGTCAACTCCTAAGACCTGCTATCGGTCACCATATAACTTCCCGGTGTCCGGACTGGCTATGCCAGTCCTCTGCAAGATACGGATTTTACCGTACAAAATCCCATCTTGTTAGGGGGCACCCCCTAATACCCCGGATAAAATTGATAGCACAACGCAGATACTGATAGCAGACCTGCGTTCCATATAGGGAAAAACCGATAGCAGTGCCAAACATCTGCTATCGGTTTTTCCACTTCCTACTTCTATTTCTGCTAACAAAACCCCAGTTCTGTTAGCAAATCTGCCAGCCTCCTGTGTCTGATGTGACAGCAGTTCTTCCATTCTGCTATCAACGCCTTTTGCACAGACTCCTTGCAGGCTGCTTCTTCTTCCGCAATTTCTCTCTTTCCAACAAGTATGGGAAGACTCTCTATGGACCATTTGCCGCTTTGGGTTTCTCTTATGAAATTATTGGTTTACCTGTTCTTCCAAACGCTCCAATGCCTTTTCAAAAGCTCCAATCCCACTGAAAAAGGAAGAAAGCCGGATATCCTCAAACAGATATGGCATGGCTTTGTATAGTTCCAGAAAAATATAGTACAGCACATCAACAACAATGGAATTTCCTGCCTGTTTGTAAAGCTGGCTGTTGCTTATGCCTGCTTCTTTTGCTTTCCAAAAATCCGCATCGGAAAAGCCCATAAGCCGGAAGCATTCTAAAGGTGTCAGCCTCCGGATACGGAACAAAGACTCTAAGCGGTGTATTCCATTTGATGTCGTAAGCGTAGGGCAGAGTTCCCCATGCTCCTGTACCCTTCCCCGTTTTTCCACAGACGGATAACTAAGATTTACAACACCATTTTCCAAACATTCCTCATAACCTTTCTGTGTCTTTTGACGTACCAGAATGATATTATCTTTTTGCACAGAAGTAAGGGTATGGCAGACTTCTTTTTCTCCCAGTTCCAAAGTCTGCACAATCCGGCCTTCCCGATCATACCTGCCCCGGATTGCTCCTGGATATTTTTCTACAATCTTTGGCTGGTCATGCCCTGCTAAAACCGCACCGCTGCTTCCTAAAGGGGAATAAATAACCCCGCTTGAACCATAGCCGGTATGAATATCTCCCACTTGAAGAATTTTGGGCTGCTGTCCGCCACCACCACAGGCAGTTACCGTAGGGCAGCACCCGTCTGGCAGATAAACCCGTCCAGTCTGTTCAAACACCCCTTTGATATTTCCGGCCCGTTTTACCCGGTTTTCCCGAAAAGCCTTCAGGCTTTTTTCGTCCGGCTCAAACAAAAGCGCTTTTCTCTCTTCCATATCTTCAATCAAGCGGCGTACTTTTTCCTGGGATAAGTAGTATTTTTCCTCTACCGTATCCTCCAGAATATCCATAAGGCACTGGAAGGACTCCAGCGGTTCCGGAAACTGGAATGTTCCATTATCCATTTCCTTCTGTATCAAAATCAGATATACCCGTTCCCTGTTCTGTGGTATTCCATAATGCTTTGCATTAAGAACACTCCAATAGGTGTGGTATCCGTATTCATGCAGTTCTTCTTCAAACAACCGGAATGTGGTATCCCGGAATTTTTTTCCTACAATATTTTTTACATTTTCGTAAATTCCCCATACTGGTTTGACACCCCGTATCATACGAAGCCACTCCACCAGAAGGGAAGAACGTGTTTTATCAATATCATGGGAACCACACATGCCGCAGGCGTCCCTTTTGGAATAATGTACCTGCAGAGGGTTATACTCATACCCGCAGCTTCGGCATTTCCAAACCGCGCCTGCCTGCTTGCCTGCCAGGGAAAAATCCTGACAGGGGCTTCCTCCACAGATCATGTTAAACGGTTCAATCTCCCTTTCGTCCACTTTTGTAAAGGATTACTCACTTATTTCCTCCTGTCTCCTAAATTTTTTATAGTCTTCATGAGAAATCCACAGCTACAAACGAAATATCCATCTGGCATTACCTTACAATCATAGAATCACCCCTTCCCGTATCCAGAGTTTATCCTTCTGTCAAAAATTCTGTTGGTCTGCACCACCTCCTTTCCTAACACTCCCACTTTCGGATTGGTTATTTCTTTCTTACCGCTCTTTTTCTGATGTTTGCCAGCACCCTGGACACATACGCCTGCTTGGGTATCCCCATGCGGTATCCCTGCCGCTCATAGCTCTCTTCGATAAACGCAACCCGTACACGTCCATGCAGTTTCCTCTTTCCTATCCACTGCACTACTTTTTCCATCTCCGCTTCGCATTCGTCGATCTCCCATTTTTTGAAACATTCCTCATCATAGCTATTTTCCAAAAGAATACCCTCCTATCTTGCCTGTGCTATCTGGTATGATACTATGTTCCTGTGTCCTACCATTTTTTCTATCTTTTGTATGTTTGTCCCTTTTGTTTCAGTAAGAAGCGGCCTTTCCTTTTCTACCAGGCTGGAAAGCTCTTGGTTTTCCTTTTTATACTGCAAAAAAGCATTATAGTCTTTTCCCATAGGTGGAAGACGTACAAAAACCTCATACTCCATAAGGGTATATTTTCTTGCCAATTTTTTTGCCGCTTGTCTTCCCGGCAGGTCATTATCCAAACAGAACTGTATCTTCCTGATATGAGAATAATCTTTTAAGAACTTTTCCAAAGGACCATCGGAAAGCATTCCAAGTACCAGGATATTGTTCTGATAATCTTCCCGCAGTTCCATATCGGACATGGCATCAATGGCCGCCTCATATACATAGAGCGTATCACTGTTTTGGTCTACCAGATTAACCCCATAAGTTTTGTCATTCCCCGTAACATCTCCTTTAAAGGGTTTTCCATATTTATCCAGGGTTCCCCTCTGGCTGGCAAAACGTGGGATACCTTCCGTATCTTTTCCCACAAAAACCAGGTTATGGTACGTTCCGCTCTCATACAAAATCCCCTTTTTTACCCAAAAATCAATCATCTGCTTTGACAGCTTCCGCTGTTTTATCAGATAGCCATATAACCGGCGGCTGGTTTCTGATTTTGAAGGAAGTACAAAAGGTTCTTTCGGTATGTCTTTTCTCTGTTTTGTTTCTTCTATTTTTTCAGCCTGTCTTTCCGGTTGAAATTTTTGCATGGTTTCAGTACGGATATATCCGGCAAACTCCAGCAGATATTTGACTGCCTCCACAAAATCCATGTTTCTGAAATATTCCAGAAAGTCAATGGTGCTGCCACCTACCCCCTGGCTAAACCGGCACCAGGAAGACCGGTTGAAGATCATCACAGAGTCCATACCAACTGCCTGATAGAACCTGCCTTTCCTTTTCAATGGAATCCCTATCTGCTCCGCCAAATCCACTAAATCCACTGCCTTTGCAATCTGAATTTCTTCAGCCGTAAATTTTCCCATACTGCACCTCTTCATATTTCATATCCAGATAATGTGCCATTTCCGGGTGCAGAGCTTCAAAAGCAGTCAGGTAGCGGAAACAGGAACTATACTCTCCCTGTCCGGTACAAAATTCCCGCAGGCTCTTTTTTGAATACTGGGCGGGCTGGTTACACCAACGACTTAGATTGATATACATTCCCTTATAAACCTCCGGCGCCCGTTCCCATGCGGCATAGCGCATCAAATAAGCCAGGCACTTATACCGCATCAAAATCTCAATCCGTATGAAAACGTCCCGAATATCCTTTGCCCAAAAGTCTGCTTTCCAGGTTCCTTCCCAGTCATAGCCGCACAGTACATACAGCTTAATTTTCTGGTAAGAAACTGGGATCACTTCCCGCAAAAGTTCCAATTTTCTTACAATAAGTTCCTGATCTTTGATATGGTCAAAGGCAAAAATCATACCGTTATCCAATTTTCCAGATGCCAGAAGTTCCATCTGCCTTTTCTGCATAATCCTCAGATCCAGCCCCTGCCGGAATTGAAACCGCCTGCCTGTTTCCAGGACACTGGAAAAGATTTTTTCCCACCCTGCACAGGCAAAAAAGTTATCGTCCAAAAAGCATAACTTCTTTCTGGACGGGTCATAAAATTCTTCCAATGGGCTTGCTGGTGCTGCACCGGTGCTGTTTTTGTTTACACAGAAACTGCACTTCCGAAAACACCCCCTGGTGAGGAAACCAATGGAATACTCCGTATAAAATTGGAACTCTTTCTTTTTTTTCTCTCCTTCTCTATGTTCTTTTACCATCTGGTCATACAAATGATAGTCCGGTGTATGGTGTTCAATCGCTTCTGGAAGTACCGGTGCTTTATCGTAAAAAAATCCAGTCCCTCCATAAACGGTTGTTTCCCTCGTCAAAATATGTTCCGGCACAAAGGTATCCGTAAACACTTTTGATACATAGAGCCGGTCATATTCCCCTGCCTGGCTATAATCCAAAAGAAGCTCTGTTTCAAATCCCTGCTCCTTCCAATAAGCGGAAAGTTTCATACATGCCAAGTTAGGAAACCGGTGTCTTTTCCGGTATAAAAGATCTGCATCTATAATCCCTATCCTCAACGCCTGCTCCTTTCCATACGGGTAGTTCCGGTTTTCTTCTCCCCTTTGACTGCCTCTTTTCTTTCTTCCTTTTCCTTGCATTCTGCCGGGCAATATGATTTTCCATTTGCTTCCATGATTTCTGCAAATTCACAAATATGGAACACCCTTGCCCCTACCTGTGTGTGGTATTCATCAATATAGGTACAAACCCGTTCTTCCCTTTTTCCATCTGGATATACAATCTCTATGGAGTCCCCGTCTGCTATGCTGAACAGGGTATGATAATGGCTGTCAATAAACCGTATTCTTTTTTTCTCTTCCATGCTTCTCACCTCATATTGCCAAAGAAAGGACAGCCGCAGCCGCCCTTTCCCAAGTTTAAAAACTGATTTTTATTTTCTATGCCTTTTTATGTCTTTTTCTGTAATAAAGTAGGCCTGCTACCATACCTGCACTTACACCAAGAGCCAGCAAAGGCAGGAACCAGTTTGTATCATCACCCGTTTTTGGTCCTGGTTTTACGGTACCTGGTGTTTCTGGTATTTTTTTATTCTGGATCTCTTTTACCACTTCAATGACTGGTGTTTTATCATTCTGATAGGTAAATACGATTTCCCACTCTTCTTCCGTCTTCTCATATCCCTTTAAGGTGGCAGTTTCTTTCAGCACATAGGTGATCGGTTCTTTGAAAACACCATTTTCATAAGTTCCAATTGGAAGTAGTTCTGAAACTGCTTTTCCATCTTTTCCAGTCTTCAAACGTCCTACTTCTTTTCCGGTTTCCTTTTCCAGCAGAACAAATTCTACTCCCTCTAAAGCTGCTTTACTGTCTGTATCAGTCTTTACAATAACCAGTTGTCCCATAGCACGCTCATCTTCCATCTTCACTTTCTGAATTTCTCCCGTTTCTTCTACTGTAAACTCCACGTCATTGGCCACAATATATCCGTCAACTGCCGCCTCTTCGTGCAGGGTATAAGTGCCTACCGGAAGATACTCAATCAGGTGTTCTTCTCCTGTGGTCCAGGACTCTACCACTTCCCCGTCCTGATCCAGGATCTGCAGCTTCGCCCCTTCAATCTCCTTACCATCTGTAATATCTGTTTTAGAGATAGAAACCTTTGTATGGTCGTCCTCCATTTTCACTTTTTGTACGTCCCCTGTTTCTTCCACAACAAATTTCACATCTTCTGCCCGGACATATTCCGTAATGGTAGGCTGATTAGAAATTTCTTCTGAAAAAGCGAGCAGTTCAAGGGTCTGGTCTGTATAAGACGCATCAAAGGAATACACCTCATCATTTGGCAGGTATCCCGGCTTATGCTCTACTTCCTGAATATAGTATTTTCCATGAGGAAGATCTGCCTGAAATACCAGCTTGCCCTCTTCATCTGTTGTTCCCAGTTCAATCAAGGCATCTTTTTCTACAACTACTTCCCCGGCAGCATTCTTGATATCCTCCTGCGCATACAGCCCGAATACCACTCCTTCCAGCGGTTTTCCGGTTTCTGCGTCTTTCTTCAGAAGACTAAGGGAAACTTTCTGTCGCTGATTGGTAAGTTCCATTGTTACATAATCCACTGCTACTTCCTGTCCCTTATATGCAATTTCAAATTCTTTTGCTTCCGGGTCAAGCACGCAGTTCTGACCTGCTTTTTCTTCCACTACATAGTATTTTCCGATAGGAAGATTATTCAGGACTGCCTTTCCTTCTTTATCTGTCACCATACGGGCTACCAGGGCATCTTTTTCATATTTTACAATGCGGTTTCCTGCTTCGTCTTTCTGTCCGTCCGGGGTATAAATGGTTTCCTTTGCATGAATGGCAAATTCTGCACCTTCCATATTTCCCTCTTCATAGTCAAATTCATAACCTTTCTCTTTTTCCATGACCTCTTCCCCAGTGAAGAAACTGCTTACCTGATTTACGAAACCTGCTACACCGTTTTTCATCTTTGTCAGGAACTTTTCTTCTACTTTAGAAGCACCAGAAAGTTTTTCTCCTTTTTTATGGATTGTAAGGCTTCCTACTGCTTCATCATTATACTGTTCAATGACAACAATAAATTTACCGGTTTCCTCCTCTACCTGGTGTACGGTATCAGAATCTACGGTAATAGTGATCGGCGCTTTCTTTGCCTCCTGGTATGTTCCTCCGTCTGCAACTTCATTCAGCGGAACTTCCTTCCCGTCTTTTAAGAGGGCATTTTCAAATCCTACCTGTACATAATTTTCCGGTGCTTCCACTTCTTCAATCCGGTAAGTGCCACATTTTAACTGCTCCGGTGTAATCAGGTATCCCTCTTCGTTGGTCCTGAACACAGATACCACTTCTTTTTTTGGATATCTTACGATCATTTCCACATATTTTTCTGCTTCCACATCATAAATCTTATAAGCTGCACTGTTATCCAGCACCGGCTTCTGCGTCTGGGCATCTTTTTTCACAATCTTGAAGTAATACTGCAAAGGACGGTCATCAAACACACGCCATACCTGGGGTTCCCGGCTGTCTTCCGAAATCTGTACAATAAATGGACGAATCCCTTTTAAATTTTCCGGAACCGTAGACTCAAACACCACATAGGTTCCATAAGGAAGTTCTGGACTCTTTAAATATCCTTTCTTATCCGTAAACAGCTCTGGTACCGTAATCTTTTTACCATTCTCCCAATAAGAAGCGGTTTCGTCTTTGCTGTAATCATAGGTGATAAAATCTTCCGGGGTATAATAAGAACCATTTCCCGGCTTCAAACTTCCGTCTTTTACACCAGACAGCTCACTGATGAGGAATACCTTAAATCCAGCTCCTTCTACCAGTTCTGTTTCTGTCTGCTCCCCGTCTTCTGAGATCTTGATAAGCTGAAAGGCCTGTTTCTTTACAGTTTCCTTTACAGTCACCTCCCGGTGTACAATCTGTACTTCCTGTCCCTCATACGAAACCTCTACGGGATACTCTGTTTCATCTAACAGATACCCTTCTGCCGGCTCTATTTCTTTTACGAAATAATTTCCAAGATACAGGTTTTTGAAATCTACGGTTCCTTCACTGGAAATCGTACCCTGCGCTACAAGTTCCCCTTTTTTATGGACAATCCCATCTTTCTTATTTGGGTGTTCAATATCTTCCGTAGCATATAACCCATATTTTGCCCCTACTAAGGTTGCGTCACCCTGAGAAATAAATCCCTGGGAATCCTGGTCAATCTTACTTACATGAACTTCTCCCCGTACTTCCTCATTTTTAAAATCATGGGAAAAAGTATATGTGTAGGTGCTGTCGTCTTTATATTCATAGAAGAAACGATACACCTCATCTGTCATATAATACTTATCTGGTGCCTGGATTTCCCTCACGCTGTAATGGAAATTCAAAGGAATATCTGCATGGAACACAGCCGTTCCTTCCCTGTCGGAAACAGCACGTTCCACCAGGCTTCCTTTTTCTACAAGGACCTTTCCGTCTGCTGCCGTCAGGTCTTCTTCTACATACAAGCCAAACGTCGCACCTTCCAGGGTAACATCATCATGTTTCGATTTTTTCACTACATTTACGGAAATCTCCGGTCTTGCATTGGTAAAAACGGTTTCCCCCTGGGATAGCTCTACATTCTGTCCTGCATAGGACAAGGTTACAAACTGGGTACGTTCCTGTTCTGTTTTCCCAATCACCAGATTTTCCGGTGCTTTCTGTTCTACAACCTTATATTTTCCAAGATACAATTCTTTGGAAACAGCGCTTCCATCTTCCCCTGTTGTCAGACTTTCTACCAGATCCCCTGCTTTATGCACCTTCGTCACTTTATCCTGGCTGTAAATATCCTCTGCCGCATAAATGTTATATTCTGCCCCTGCAAAGTCCGCATTTCCATATACAAAAGTCAGGTTTCCCTCTTCTCCGGTTACTCCGGTCAGAACCTCACCTTTTTTACGGATTGTGATTTTTCCTTTCTGTTCCTCATTCGTCACTGCAACAGAAGTTGTTTTTCCTGTTTCCAGCTTCACGTTAAAAGACTCTGTATTCAGCTTATATCCTTCTGGAACAGAAATTTCTTTTAAATATACCGTATCCTGGGTTTTCGGAATTTCCACCTCAGAAGTACCGTTGCTGTCTGTGGCCGGCATCTGTACAAGAAGGTTTTTACATGCACTGTCTGAATAAATACCAAAAACAGCGCCGGACAGATTTACTTTACTGTTCTTATCTTTTTTTGTTACCTTTACCCTTGCCAGGTCCAGCCACTTCACCGTAAATTCCACAGAAGCACTTTCTTCTTCAAAAAATGCCCCATACCCAATATCCTGAGAACCAGAACCCGTAGACAATACTAAGGTCTTCCACTGAGTTCCCATTTGTCCTTTCAGCTTACCACTGTTCCATGTACCAGTTACAGTTTTGGGAGCACTGAAATAGAATGTGGTATTCCCATTGATCTTTACGGTTCCTGTCTGTTTTGTACTTCCACTGTGATAAGTCACATGCTCTGGCATTTTTAAAGTAATATAGTTTCTATGGTCACCTTTTAAAGTAAATTCTCCGGTACGCTGTTCCTTTCCACTTTCATAAGCCTTTGCTTCCTTTGGGGACAATGTGATTGCTGCTGTCGGAGGTGCTTCCAGGCTGTAAATATGCTGGATATATCCCCACACACCGCTTGCCTTAATATCTTCAAAGGTACAGCCATAAAAACCGTCCATGCCACAATAAGAATAAGCGGCAGCTAAATGCGTAAAAATATACTTTGTCTTCCAGTCAAAAGAGGGCATATACTCCCCAGTAATGTCCCCGGGACCGCCATATCCATAATAAAGGACTTTCTGTAATTCCGGGTTGCTTTCAAATTCATTGGCTACATAATCCGAGGTCGGCGGGGAAGCCTTCATAGACTCCAGACAATATGCCACATGGCCATTTACGGTGAAATAGGAAGTAGAATAGTTCCCCACGTTAGAAGGGTATGGGATTTTCTCTCCCTGTACCAGATGTACATTGCTTCCTTTTTGCTGCTCCATTGCTGCCGGAACAACCGATAAGAACATTCCCTTATCCTCTTTTGGTGTCAGATCAATCAACTCTGCCCCTGCATCTGGCATTTCCGGTTCTTCCGTCAGTACCTCCGGTATCTCCGGGTCAGGGTCCGCCTCACCGTCCTCACCGGAGCCATCTTCGGTATGCTGGCTTACTTCTCCCTGGGGTTCCTGTGTACTGTTTTCCCTTGCTTCTACCACAATTCTTCTCATAATCTGATAGGAAGGGTTTCCGCTTAACGGATCAACACGATAAAATGCCTGGTAAGAACCTGGGGTATTGAAATCAAAAGAATTGCCGGAGTCCCCTTCTGCTTTCAGAAACGTTACCTTTACTTTTTCATCATTTTTCTGAAAACCCCTGTAATCTGTTTCCAAGTCAAAGGACTCTCCTGCTTTTATGGTAAGGTCCTCTGCATACACCAGTTCTTCTTCTGTTAGTTGCTCCTTTACCTCTTCCAACTCCGGTAATGTTTCTGAAGCAGCCTCCTCCTGTTTTACTTCCTGTATCTGTGCATGTTCCTCAGACTGTTCAGAAGCCAGTGCGGTGATCCCTGTATTGAGTAACGTAGAACAACTAAGAAGAAGTGCCAGCGTCCCAGCCAGCAGCCTTTTCTTTTTTCCTTTCATCATAGCTTTGCTCCTTTTCATTTTTTCGTCAAAAAAAGCAGGCCACACAAGCCTGCTTTCCATTTTCTATCTTCTTTTTTCTATCTTTTGTATACGGTCTGTCCCGTATCCAATGCACCTGTCAATCCCCTTTCTATTCCCTGCTTCCTGCATGGAACACTGCCAAAACAAGCTGCAGAACCAGCAGAAACAAACATATCACCAGTTTCCCTGTCAGATACAGCAGTTTCCCCACTGCAATGAAAATCCCTTTTACAACTTCCCATACACTTCTTCCTACTGCCATATCTTTTTCCTCCTTATTCTTCAAATGCCCCATAAAATTCCGCAAACCGTAAATCTTTTTCCATACAGGCTTCTTCCTTTTCCCTGTTCTCTGCTATCGTTCCACCGTCAGAAAGTTCTCCCTGAACGGCCTTTTCCAGCACACCCCGCTTCTCAAAGGCTTCTTCCTGTGCCTTTGAAACCGCTTCTTTTACGATTTTACAAAATTGTTCTTTCTGGTTTTCCAGAAGGGTATTTAATAGTTTCATCTGCTGTACTTCTTCTTCCTGCTGTAGATACTTGGCAAAATAAACGATTGCTTCTGCTATAAAATCGTCTTTTGTCTTGAAAATATCTTTGTTATACTCCTTCAGATACCGATAAGCCTGATGATGTACCGGTCTGTTTTTATACAGCCGCAGTGAAGTTGTATATACTTTTTCCGTATCCATAAGTTTTCACTTCCTATCATGCTGTCCGCATTTTCCTCTGTTTTGCCCGGATAATACTTTTCACTGCCTCTTCACAGCCCCTTGCATTGGCATGTATATCCGTTACAAACTGTACATCTTTTCCCTCATTGGCTCCAAAATGCTCCACAATGGAAGAACCACCGCCCATAAACACCATTTTGGTCAGATCCAGATTATAATGGTTTGCCTGTATGATACCATAAATTTCCTCTGCGTAGGACTTCAAACAGTTTTTTATGACGTCCTGATACTGCTTCGGGCAGTCATAGCTTCCTGTTCTCATAAATGCTTCTGTAATGTATGCCGGTACCCCTGCCCCTGTTTTGGCAATGGCTTCCTCATTGACTTTTCCGATACAGTACAAAGCTGCCTTATCCGAAATCGAATACTTCCCGTCCGGCATTCCGTCAACAAACTCTACCAGGTCGGTAGTTCCTCCACCAATATCTACTAAAAGGCAATAGCCGGGAACTGCTTCTAAAAGCGTATGGATCACCACATGCCCCTGCATAAAAACAAACACATTTTCCAAAGACACATGATAATGTACTCCTTCATAACGGAAATGCAGTTCCTTTGTCTTTAACAGATATTTCTTAAAACTTTCTTTCTGCTGCTGAAATCTTCTAGGCGGAAGGGCAGCTCCCATTTTTACGGAAGCGTCTGTCAGTCCCCGGCAGCGCATTTCCTGTGCCAGTGCTGCAAGGGTAAGAAGATAATAATTTTCATTCTCTGTCTTATCCACACACTCCTTTTCCGGTACTTTCCCTCCCACATAATAAAACTGGTTCTGGTATTCCAGAATATGTTCCAGGCTGTCCGGCCTTGCCTGTAAAGGCTGGATTGCTGCTGAAAATACAGTATTTGCAGTTTTCATGTTACGGTTTCCATGATCAATTCCAATAATCATTTTAGTTTCCACGTTCTTATCCTCCTGAAAGTTATAGTTTGTATTTTATCTTGTTCTCTTTGGTTCTTGACCTGTTTCTTTCTTTTCTTTATCTATCACATGAAGTTTTTCAAACAGTTCCCCCATCACAGCTTCCATTTCCTGAAACTTCATTTCATCTGGCATACACAGAAAAACAATCACTGCATCAGTCAGACGTTCCCCATTCTCTTTCCGGTAAAGTTCCGTATAGGAACCCCAACAACCGTCCTCACCCGCATAAAACTTTTTTGTCTTCTCATTTACTTTTATGAGGTATTCTTCGGTATCAACAAAAATTTTCCGAATGGATACTTTTTGTAGGTCGTATTTCATGCTGTCCATATAAACCGGAAGGTGTTCCTCTGGTGCAAAATAGACATACATTGTGCAATAGGTATCTCCCTCCGTCCCCATCTCCTGTAAGACAATCCCGGCTTCAAACATTTCCGGTGGAGCATAATCTACTACAAAATCCGAATCCTTACCCTGTGGAGATTTTTCAAAACGCCCTGAATCTCCAACCAGAAAATGTTTGGGGCACTGAATACGAAACCTTTCTTCCCTCATTCTGTATATTCCTCCATAATCTCACTAATATCTTTTTGAAATAACCGCTGAAGTCGGACAACTACATAGACATTGGGCTTTTGCTGTCCGTATTCAATCCTCTGATACGTCCGAAGACTGATACCCAAGACAGCCGCAAGTTCTATCTGTGTATATCCATGAGCTGTCCTGAATTTTCTTAATTTTGTTACTTTCTATCACGCTCCTTACGTCTGAGGGATAGCTTCCTGATAAGCAAACAGATTGGATATATAGCTGTTTGCTGTCAATGTGGCATTGTATAAAGCGGTAAGCAGCACTGCCCGGATATTATTGGCTTTCCTTGTACACTGCTTAATTGAGTCTATCACATACTCTACGGTAAACTTATCCAGCTTTTTATACATTCCCTGTACAATGCCAAGAGGTCGTTCTTCCTGATTTACCCTTATGGTCTTTGCATTGGACGTCAAAACATCTACTGCAAGCCCTACAATCTCATTGAGCAGTTTTCTGTCAAAAGGTCTGTCTATCCATATCGCATCATAATCAATCTGATCTTTGAACTGTTCTTCTGCTGCCTGATAGGATAAGATAGGATTATCTCTATACCCATTCCCTATTTCTGTTGTATTCTTTTGGGTACTTTCTGCTGTAGTCTTTGTAGTAATCTCTGTATTTGTCTGCCCGCTATCAGTCTGAGGTACCTCTTTGGGTATCCAGGGCTCTGTTTCCCTGTCGGGGTATGCTCCCTCTTTGAATGGTGACACCCTCTTCCTTTGGAAAGGGACAGCCCTCTCTTCTACAAAATGTATCTCTTCCTCTATGGCTGTATGGGAACTGATTTTCTCTGCTTTGGATTTCTCTCTTCTTTTTTCAAAGGAAACCGGATCTGCTCCTGTTTCTTCTGGATAAGTCAATTCTTTTAATCGGTCTACGATCAATTCCAGATACAAAACATTATTTACAACAATCCCATTCATGGAAATGGTTCTAAATACCCGTTTTACCACACCCAGCTTCTCTAAAAATACCACTGCATTTGTCGCTTCTTTCTTGGAAATCCCAAACTGTTCGCTGATCTGCTGGTAACTTCTCTGAAGAAAGTCTGACTTAAATTTCTTTCTTACCCCAATGACCTGTCCGGTTCCTTCATCTCTGATTTCTGTAGGCTTATACCAATACACAATATCTGCCAGTATAATAATCGCTGTCAGATTTGGCTTTCCGCTTTCTCTGATGATTGTCCGATACCACACCTGCGGAATGATATTTCCAGATATATTCAGTTTTGCATTTTCATCTACGATTTCATTTCCAGTGCTATAGATACCTCCATTCATTCGTTTATTCCTCACTTCCCTGCTTCTTTTCTTTTTCAAACAAAGCACTTATTTCTTCATCTGCTCTTTTGCCTGCCACCAGGCACGCATACCAGGAACTAAGGAAAATAGCTGTTACAACAATCATAATCACTTTTATCATCGCTCCGTCCTCCCAAGAAAAAAGGACCAAGCCAGCTAACAGAATCTTTTAACTAACCTAGTCCTTAACATATTTTTTATAGAAAAAAGACTAAATTGGCGTGAGCCCTTATTTTATAAGGAATCTGCTAACTTAGTCTTATTTTAACATGACCACCTGAACCACTGCTTCCTTGAATGACACACATCTGCCCTTGTTCGATGTTGGTTGTGATTCCTTTTAGTACTTGATTATAGCTTTCGCCTGATCCGAAGCTTTTTTTCATATCTTTTATTTCTAAATACATATATAGTTCCTTTCGCTTCTAGAAGTTAGTCTTCTCTAACGTATAGTTAGTATCATCTAACATCATTATAACAAAAGTCTACAGACTTCACAAGATTGTGATTTGAATGACGGAAATTATTGGTGGAATATTATAACGTCTAACATACACACCCTTCCGCTTGAAAATTCTTAATTTTATACGAGAATGTCTTCAGGTATTCATAAAAACATAAAAAAAGATAGAGGTACGAAATGATA
>PPYE01412116.1_pt1 | contig 17431 bp, 19 predicted proteins | sample 1559881 | NCBI WGS metagenome assembly PPYE01 (sample SAMN08240022, study PRJNA423297) | Human gut metagenome, whole genome shotgun sequencing project. | reverse complement strand
TAATATTGCCTTTTAGTTTTTCTAAAGCATCGGCAATATTTTGATTAACAATCGCAATTTGTGCATCAAATTCAGCTTGGGTTAATAAGCCTGCATCATGGACTTCTTTTAATAATGTAGCTAAATTTTCTTCAGCTAATGTTAAACGTCTGTTGTAACCATCTAAATCAGAATTGCCTTTGCTGATTAAATCGTTAATTAATTGTTCCCATTCAATAAGCTTAGCTTTAATATCGGCGTCTGCTTTTGCGATTAAACTATCAGCCAAGTCCAATTCTTTCTGTAACTCTGAACGGAATGGTGCCTTATTAACAAACATATCCGGATTGCCATTGTAGACGTGGAACCAGACGCTAAATGTTGAAACTCGCTTAGAATGGTCTGGTGTTTCCAATCCAAGGAACCCATAAAAATAACCTTCCTGTGGGAACATTGTTCCTGGAAGGTTCATCTTTACCATACCTAATCCGACAATATCATCACGTGAACCGGTATAACTTACTGGTTCACCGGTTTCAGCTGTAACTTTGCCATCATCATCTAAGTTACCAACAAAGCCACTCATAAACGGAACTAATCCGTCTTCAAACTGTTGAGCCTTACCTCGTTCTAAGAATTTAACTGGGAACGGAACTTGTTCATCGCCAACACGGGCGTTGAAAAGTTCTTGAATATTGAACGCTTCACTAACACCATTTTGTTGTTTTTGTGTATCTAACGTGATTAATGCTGCCATCTCATACCTCTCTTTCTAAAACTATATTGTTGCCATCCCAACCAATCGAAACTTCGAAATTATCATGCAAAATCGTAACTAATTGTTCCATGTTCAAATGTTGCTGGTCTAACCTCTCAGCATTAGCTTTCTCAAGCTTTTTAACATCTTCTAATTTTTCTAAGATAGTTTTGTGGTCTTTTTTTAATGTATCAATATCATTTTTTAATGTAGTAACATCCCTTTTCAAGCCACCTTCAGTAGCTTTAATGATTGTAAAATTACCATTTAAATCTTTACGGTAATTACCATTTAATCCACTGCCAATATTGGTTTTAATCTCACTCATGTAACATCACTTTCCTTCATTGCTTTCAACTCCCCATCATCATTTACGGACAAAATAAAAACAGTCCCATTCGGTGACTGCAATTTAAGTTTATTCATCATTAATTTACTTATTCGTTCTGCATCGTTATCCCGAAAAATAATTCCGAATGGTGTTATCACGGAATAAAAATCAGTACCGTTGGTGGAATAACCGAGTGCATTACCACCTCGCAAGCCAGTCGAATCAATTCCATAACCGACAAAAGCGCCCTCTTTAGGCTTATTGGGATTAGTTGGATCAACAACTGGATTGTTACTTTTTGGTTCAGTGACCAGGTCACCTGTCTTATCCAAACAACGAACATCGTCCATTTGCCATAAGTCGCCTTTATCTGGTTCAGTATCAGAAAAAATCCATTGATAATAGTCATCAGATTCTCCTTTAACACCAGCATTCCAACCCGCGGATAACCAGTTATTGGTGAACCCTAAAACATCATCTGGAGGTGAATTTAAAAACATAAATGCACCACTGGTTAATCCAAGAGTTTCAGCATTTTCGAGTGAGAACGTAACCTCACCATCAATTGCTTCGTAATCATGATAGCCATGAATATACATTCCTTTTTCTTTCGCCTTAGCAATAAAATTACTGGCTTGAGTGTCTTGAGTGATCCCATGTGACAGTCGAATCACTACAGCTTGAACCCCATCAGTAACTAACTTATCCCAGTCAATATCCGTTTGTGTTTCGGATAAAACTACTATGTTATAACCCTGATCCAAATTGGTTCACCTCCTCGTCCGTCCAGGTCTCTTGACCAGATGAATTATCAGTCGCTTGACTAATACTTGAATTTTTAGCAGTTTGAATATTCTTATTACGAGATTTTTCATAATCAAAAATCGTCTTAGCCGTTTGGTTCAAAGTAATTGACGTACGACTAGTCTTACTAAACGGGTGGTACTCATAACCAACAACTCCCATATTAGACACAAATTGTTTAGGTCGAATCTCTAAACGAATCATGTCACCTGGAGTCACTGGATCATTATTATCAGCTGTCGCTTTAATGCTTAAAGTTGGATCTGGTTTTAATTGAGTAAGTACCCATTTTTTCATCTCATCTTTATTCTTAATGGTGTCACTAGAAACATCACCGCCCGGATGTAATCCCCATTTTTTGATAGATTCATCATCTTGAACGATGAATGGTTCAAAGTAATTTTCGGTGGTTGTTGTCGATGTGGTTGCATCTTCACCACTGTTATCATCGTTGTTTCCACTATCATTATTATCAGCAACTATCTTAGCCATATCATCATTACGAGCAATCCATGAAGGCGGATAGTAACTAATTGGTTCCATTCGACACGATTGACCAGGTTGTGGTTCGTAGATCATCGTTTTAGAATCCAATGCTAAAGCCACATGATGGCTTGAACCGTGTGCACCATAGAACAACATATCACCAGTTTGTGGCGTACTTACCGTGTGTCCGTATTTCTCCATTGAAACAGTGTAAGCTGGGATATTAATACCGAAATCATAATAAACTTGTGAAACGAAACCAGAGCAATCCATTCCAGCTCTGGGATTAGATTTATTATGACCACCCCAAACATAAGGAACGCCTAAATATTTCTTAGCATCTGCAATCACTTTTTTAGCACCAGTACCAGCAACTGTCGTCTTTTCGTGAATAATCGAATCACGTCTTCGACTACCTGTTGGACCCCAACCACCTAATTTCATATCAGTTTCCCAATTACTATTGTTGAAGAATGCCAATAGTTGGTGGAAACCTTTAAGAATATTGGTGTATGGTTTGACCATGTACGCATTAAAAGTTGATTGAATAAATTGAACTAACCCTTTGCTAGGGTGTCCAGCTGCTGCATTCGAATCACTATTATTAACAACTGTTTCACTACCGCCAGATTCATGCTGGATTAAGTCTTTGATTTTATTTACATTCGCATCGCTAATTTTAACTCCCATTAATTTAGCAGCATAACGAATCGCTGGACCCCAATCACCGTTAACAGCGGTTGTAGCACCACTTAACTTCGAAGAATCACCAGTTGTAACGGTCTTTTCAAAAGTTGGACCAACTGCTCTAACTTGATTGACGATATCAGTGCTATCGTATTCAAAGTTAATCTCTGAAGCACTATTAAGATAATCAATTCGGTGACCATAATTTTTAAAAAGTTGTCTCGAGTATATACTTTGATAACTCTACCGACTGGATAAATTACACAATCAGACCACAATTCTAAAATCTTAGATAAAGCATCCTTAGCGGAACAGTTACCTAAATCAGTAATTTTTTGCTTTGAAAAATTACCAATTACGTTGTAACTAAAACCTAATTTATTATCTTTAAAGAAATATTCCAAAATATCAGTCGGAGTGTAATTCGCATCCCCTTTTTTTACTTTACGTTGATAAATTTGACCAACTTCGCTATAAACGTGCGTAGCTGAAATACTAAGCGTTTCAATGCCTTGTGAATAATCTGGTGTGGCTTGCTTAATAACGTATTCAGAACCATCGTATTTAATCGTATTTTCAACTGACAAATTAGCATAAGCTGGACTGCAATCATTCCATGTCGTTAGTGATAATTTAAAATCTCCATTCATTTCCCACGTAATAGCAAAGCTATCTGGAACAAATGAAGTTAAGCGATCAATACTGGAGCTATTTTTCGCTTGAATAAGAACTGGTTTTGTCATGATAGATAAATGAATGGAAAACTAAAGGTAATATCAACCGAGGTTGCTCCAGTAACTTCGATGTCATTATTACCAATTTCTAATTCCAGATTCTGAAAATTAGTATCTGAATTACAATTTTTACCATTAAAAAAACTATTAACCCCATCAAGAGTAATAGTATCTTTACCATCTGATTTTTTATTGTAAGACCAAACAGTACCGTTAGTCTTATTCATAATCTTTAAAGAATTACCAGTAAACTTACTAATTATCTTTAAATCGTGACGCTTTAAATACGGATCGATTTTAATATCCGAAGCGTTGTAAACCTTAAACTTAGTCGTTGTAAAATGATAAGTCGGATTACCTTCAGCTAAAAGGTTCATTCCTAGTTGCCAACCATTTTGTTCAAACGTGTAAGGCGAATCAGAGCGATACATTGAATATCGATAACCACTCGGATTATCGAACGGAATCGTAAACAATGCATTATGGTCACCCACACTAATCGGAGCTATCTCAAATGGTGTTGGATAGACGAAATAAACCTTGGCTGGATCGGTGCTAGTCCGAATCCGAATTAATTGACGATAACCAAACAGTCTGTAAATCTCATGCTTTAATAATTTGAAATCAGTGTAATCTCGGTACTGTAACCAAAAATTAGCATTCACCGTTGACCTAGCGAATGTTTGATAAGCAAACGGCGAACCATCAAGGTTAGCAATATCTTGATACGTATTGGTAAATTGTGGTGTTGAATCTTCAGAACGAAACAGCAATCCCTTAATTCGTTGACTGATTTCAAATTCATCCTGATCACCAATCTTCATCCAGAATTTTGGTTTCATAAATTCACCTCCTAACTTGATGGACCATACATACTTAATGACAAGTCCTTAGCTTCTTTGCGATATAATCCATCAACATCAAAACTACCTTGTCGCATTACCGCTTGTAATTGAGCTCGGTTAATCGCAAGTAATTCACCAAAAGTGCTACTCATCGTATCAAACTTATCACCTAATGCTTTAACTAACTTCTGGTCACTGTCGCTGACCGTATTAATAACAGTAGATTGTGGAGCAACGGATTCACTAATACTATCCGAAGCTTTAATGATGCTTGAAGATTCTGGAATAGTAGGACTTACTAGCTTTTGTCCTTTAATCATGTTCGCAGTTAGTCGAGCCGGAATAATCTGACTACCTCTAGGCAAGTCTTCAATTACAACATTTCTTCCCTCCGGAACAAATGCTCGGCGACCAGGTATCTTAATTGCTTCACGATAGACTGGACCAGCCTGATCATTAACTAATGCTGAACCACCTTGGAAGTTTGACGTACCTTTTTCAAAACCAATTGAGTGCCACAATTTAGCAGCACCCGATTTAACCGCCTTGAATAAAGCAGTAATCGTAACTTCTTTGCCTTTAACACTATCAATTGACCTCTTAGCTGAAGTAACACCACCGCTAGTTTTATTGCTAGCAGTGATAGATTTATTACTTGGCATCTTCATAAATCCATTAACTGTGCCTTTAGAACTGGTAACACCGCTTTTAGTATTATTAGCTGTTGTTAAAGGTTTCTTACCGTTCATACTAGTAAAGCCTTTAACCGAAGTCTTTGAACTATTAACACCACTATTAGTGTTGTTTTTAGCGGTCAATGAAACAGATTTAGGTTTTGAGTTACCAAAATCTTTAACATTCTTTTTAGCTGTTTTGGCTGGACCAGAAGCTTTATCAGTTGCTTTTAATCCAATCGGATTAGGCATTTTAATTCGACCATATTTATCGACTGCAATTTTCGCATTGTTAGCAGGCTTTGATGCGTTGTCTTTAGCTAATAAGCTCTTAACTTCACTCTTTGGTAAACTAATATACTTTTTATAATCATTGGTAACTTTACCAACAATCTGACTAGCATTTTTATCATTTGCGATTAAATTCTTTTCTTTGGTTGGAAGACTATTCCAATCTTCTACGTTCTTAACGCCTTTAGCTACATCACTAGCACCTTTAGCTTTAGCTACGACCGTTTTCATATGGGGTGTAAGATTATTCCACTGATCAAGTCCAATCTTAGCTTGCTTCATCGCTAGAGAAGCATTGTCTTTTAAGACAGCTTTCTTTTCATCAACGCTTAACTTATTCCAAGTCTTAAGATTTGAAAGTGCGTTTAATAAATCAGACTTGCCTTTAGCTGAAATAATTGCTTTCTTTTCAGCTGGAGTGAATTTGTTCCACTCTTTACCCTTTTCAATCATTGCAGCTAAATCATCGCCGCCCTTAGTAGCGATTAAAGCCTTCTTCTCTTTAAGGGTTAGTTTATCCCACTTACCAGCATTAACAGCGGCAATTCCAATCATTGAATCCGCATTGGTACTCATTTTTCCTTTTTTAACCAGAAGCATCATTGAGTTCCACTTGTCTTTGTTCTTAACAGCTTTATCAACTTCTGATTGAGCATTGGTTTTTAACTTACCAGTCTTTGGATCAAGCACCATATCATTCCATGACTTAGCAGCTTTTTGAGTCTCTTTTGACATATCGCCTGTAAGCTTAATTGCTGTACTAGCAGTATCTTTAAGGCTCTTGGTATACTCTTGCATCGCCTTTTGAGCTTGCTTATCAGTAAAACCATTGGCTTCTAAATCTTGAAGAATCTCACTCTTTGACTTACCCTGTTCTTTTTCAGTTCGTATTAAATCTTCACCTAATTGAGTAAGTGTAGCATTGTGAGTTTTGGTTAAAGCTTCTTCAGCGGCATTCGCTTCTTTCGCAGTAATCAACCCATCTTTTCGAGCTTGATTGATTTTCCCGTATTTCTTGTTATAAGTGTCGATTTCTTTATATGCTGCATCACCAACATCTTTAGCAGTTTGTGCTAACTGCTTCTTGGTCATGGTACCAGTCTCACCAAGTTCTGCTGCTAAAACTGATTTTTTCTGACTAGCTTTAAGATTTAAAGTTTCAATCTCATCTTTAGCCATTTTGCGTTGTAAGTTCGCAATCGCTGTTGCTTGATCAGATGTTAACTTTACTCCATCTTTAGCAGATTGAGCTGTAATATCGCTAACTTTTTTCGCAGTTGATTGCATATCAGCAATACGTTTTTGATCAGCGGTACGTTCTTTATTAGCTTGATCTAATAAAGTTTGACCAGCAGTACCACCTAATTGTTTAGCAAGTTTTTCGGCTTCTTTATACTTCTTATCAACGCTCTTAGTCGTTGAATCAACCATATCTTGAAAAGCTTTATCAACTTCTTTAGCACTTTTTTAGCATTGGTATTGAAACTGTCTAACGCTGTTGAAGCTTTAGTTTCAAAGTTACTCATATCAGTTGCTGCATCTGATGCAGTTTTACCAATATCAGAGCCCCATTCTTGCGCACGTTGAGAACTCTCATAAGCTTTTTTACCATAAAGTTCCCAATAACCAGCGCCAACTAAAGCTGCAACTCCAACACCAGTAACGGCGGCACCAGCTACAGTCAACGATGTTCCAAGTACACCAGCACCAGCTTCAGTAGTCGTTAAAGCTGTACCAAATATGCTTAATCCACCTTTACCAGCTACAGATGCTTTAGTAGCTAGTCCTTCGACTTCTTTACCAGCTGTAGTGGCTCCAGTAGCAAGGTCACCCAACACTTCTTTCGAAGCTTGAGTTTCAGCTTTCCATTTAGCATATTTACCAACCGCAGTAACAATCGATCCACCAACTTTACCAAATCCACCAATTAACTTACCAGTCATCGCTAGGACTGGACCACCAGCAGCTGCAAGTAATGCAAATTTGATAATTGTATTTTGAGTAGAATCGTCTAAATCAGAAAAGCCATCAACTAAATCTTTGGTTTTATTAACTAATGGAATTAATTTAGGAACAAGTTTAGCACCTACTTCAATACCCAAAACTTGTAATGAAGCCAACAATTTTTTGACGTTATTTTCTGAAGTATTACTCATTTCTTCAGCTTGTTTCTTAGTAGCACCGGTTGAATCTTCAGTATCTTTAGTCAATTGACGTAATTTACTTGATCCAGTTTCTAGCAAGGCATTCATTGCTGATTGATTTTCACGACCAAAGGCTGTTGCAATAGCTTTGTTTCTATCAGCTTTATCCCAGCCTTTAGTACCTTTAGTAATATCATCAATCAAACGTGGTAAATCACTAGCATCCTTCTTAAGTTCACCAGCTGAAATTCCCATTGAACTAAATGCTTTGGAAGCATTCGGAGTAACTTTAACCAACGATGTTAAAATTCCTCGTAAGTTAGTACCAGCTTTTTGACCTTCAATACCCTTATTTGAGAGTTCACCAATTGCAGCAGCTGTTTCTTGAACTGATAATCCAGCGGCATGCGCTTGAGGTCCAACGTAACTCATGGCTTCACCCATATCACTGAACCCAGCAGCGGTTGCATTAGCTGCGTAAGTGATTGAGTCCGTAACCATTTGAGTATTCTTCAAGGTTCCAGCTGTTGACTTAGATTTAAGTCCGAATTGTTCAACAATTGAAGAGGTACTATTTAAAACAGTACCTAAATCTTCGCCAGAAGCCATTGTGGCATCCATGATTGAAGGCATAGAGCCTAATACTTGATTGGTATTGTAACCACGACGAATTAATTCAGTCATACCATTATTAATTTCAGTCGTAGACACTCCATACTTCTCCGACATGCTCTTAGAAGCATCACCAAGTTGGTCAAGTTGTGCTTTGTACTTAGATGTAACTGTTGCACCATTAGTCAGTAACGGACCAATAGCCTTAATTTGAGAATCAAACTGAACAGCTGATTTAGTAGCATAAGCTAAACCAGCAGCAATCGGCATACTTACTTTAGTGGTCATTTTTGACCCGATGTTACTCATCGAAGTTCCAACAGTAACTGCTGCTTTACTCATCTTATTGAGTTGACCAGTATAGCCTGTAGTTTCGGCTCTGACTTTAGCCAATGCTCCAGCATTATTAATGTATTGAGTTCTTAAAGACATTAATTTAGCGTTAGCATTCTGTAATTCAGTTGCCAATTTAGCGGTTGATTTACTTGCCTTACCGTCAACTAAAGAATTTTTATAAGCCTTACCTAAAGCTTGAACTTGACGTTCTTGTGACATCATCACTTTAGATAAACCAGTTGCCTTTGCTGATAGAACATCAAACTCTTTACCAGACATTTTAGCAACCGACATTGATGACTTGAGTTCAGCCATTGCATACTTGGTTTCTTTTTTAACTCCAGCTAAACCTTTACCAAAATCAGAGTGATCAAGTCCTAACTCGATGACCATTCTACCTAATGGTTCATCTGCCATTTATTTTTACCTCCTTTCCTCAATTATTGTTTTGCCAAATCAAAAAGACTCATGACGGGAGCATCACCTGGGTCAACCCCCGTAATTCCAGGAGTTACTTTCACACCAGATTGTGTCGTTTGAGTCTTCTTACTTTCTTTTTTGGATGTAGCATCCATAATTTGTTGTAATGTTTTAAAATCAATATCATTCATAACGGAACCGAGCGTATAACCTGGTCGATTTTCAACAATCAAACCAACCGCTGCTAAAACTCTCTCATGAGCTTCACTTATGGTTAATCGTTCTTCGGTTCCGTCTTCACGTTTTTTGGATCTACACCAGCAATTTGATTGAGAATATTTTCCAAAGTGTCTCCAAATGTTAATGCATTGAGGCCATCCCAAATTGTATCTTCAGTAACTGCCTTATCGGTAAATACATCAGCAATAAAATGAACACGCTCGTTGTACATGTCTCGAATGCTTTTTTCTCCCTCAAAATCAATCAAATCTAATGCACCAATAATTACGTTCGCTGGAATGAAATCCTCAACAAATGTTTTTTTCTTACCTTTAGTCAATAATGTTAATTTCAATGGTTCAGACATAAATCATTCCTCCATATTAAAAAGCAAGGCTAGATTCTCGATCTAACCTTGCTTAATCTTATTTAGTCGTTACAGTGATAGATACTGTAGAATCATCAGTTAATGTGGCAGTTCCACCAGTAACCGAACCATCAGTTAATTCAAGTTCGATTGCTTTAACTGATGCACCTGTTGTGCCATCGGCACCTTTATCACCCTTTGGTCCAGTTGGACCCGCAGGACCCGTTGCTCCTGCATCCCCTTTCGGACCCTGTTCACCATCGCCGACTGCTGCTAAATCATTTTCGATTGCATTCAATTTAGTAGCCGTGATTGTATCTCCCGTTTTCCATTCGTTAGCAGTATGTGCCATTTAAATCACTCCTTACGCAATTTTTGCTTGACCAACTTTTGCTGTTTCAACTTTGTCATCTGGATCAGTATCACTACCGTTCTTTGGATTGAATAGTTGATCTTCGAAGATTGTGATAGCATCTGAATCTGTATTTGTATTACCAATAAACTTCTGCATTGATTCACCATTAGTTTCATCGGCAGCAGTTGAAGAACCAGGTGTGAAGTTCCACGTTTCAGCTTCTGGAGTGTAAGCTTTTGAGGAATCAAGTGTTTGGAAATTGATTTTCTCACGTCCAAAATTACCTGTATAGAATCCAGCTAATGCAATCTCACCGGTATCCTCTTTTGTTTCCATTTCAATCGCACAAAGAGGTGGCATTGTATCTTCACCAGCATAAGCAATACCATTTTCATCAACTCGAAAACCAGATAGAATATCAGCAGTCTTTTCAGGTAAATCTAAAATACCAAGTTGAACTTTGATATCACCAACACCTCCACGAGCAACATAGTAATCAACATTAGAAGCAGAAACTTTAGTTGAATCTTTTGTTAGTCCACTAATTTCTGCTGTAGTAGTACCACCTTCATGTTTTTTACCTTCAACGATAATCAAATCGCACTTTTTAGTTCCATCTTCATTAAATGGTTGAATTTTTAATCTTTTATATCCAACAAACATATATTTTTCCTCCTAATAATTTGTGTCATATAGATTTGTGTTTCCACGATATCTACGTGCATCAACAAAATGACCAGTGGTCTCAAAGTATTCATCGAGTCCATCGGTCATCTGTCCATAATTTAGTTTTTGCATTTCTTCTTTAATTTCATGTTGCGCTAGCTTAGCTTCCTTTCGGTCTGGTGATTCGACTGCAATTTGAAAAGTAAATTCAATCTGCACATCGATGTCACTAGCCGAATTACCAGATATTGGTGGAGCTAACGGTTGAATCAAAATAAATGTTCTACTCTGATCGGAAGTTTCTGGATAATCATATTTTTTAATACGATAGCCACCGTTAGCAGTCTTAGTTAAACTAGCAATCGTTGGATTATTCTTTAATGCTTCATAAATAATTCCAATCATATCTTTGAGTTCAGTCATAGTAGCTTCTCCAGTTCATGACGTTCCAACGACTTAACGGCATTTTTTGAAGAATCGAAAGTTTTCTGAATTTTACCAATTCCATTTGGACTGTATCTTTTACCGTAGCGAGTGTACCCAAATTCATTTAAATGAACTAAACGGTATCTTTGCCCGCTACCAGAACCAGACCAACCAACATTAATGGTTCTAACTCCACCACGAAGACGAGGTTTACCAGCGGTAACTTCAATTACCGTCTTACCAGTATCACGATAAGAAGATACGGCATTCTTCAAATTGACAGCCATTAATCGACCAGCAATCCGAAGTGCTTCATTTTCAATCTTAGCCAACTTACTAGGTTTAAATTTTTCTTCTAATTTAGCAAGAACCTCGTCTACTCCTCGTACATCAACACTCATGCGGTCACCCCCAAAACAACAATTACGAAACGGTCATCTTCGAAATCTGGACGAACGTCCAAAATGTTCCAAAGAATATAATCACCATTAGAATCTTTGTACCTGTAATCAGTAATAACAACGGAATCGTTATAGGCTGGCTGGTACTCTCCCCTGGTATCTCGAATCTTGATTGTGACCCCTCGTTTAACTCCATGAACATCTAAAATGGTATTGTCCTTATTACTAGGACCATAAACTTGAGCCAAACATTTAAATACCAGTTCAGTTGGCATTTGACCAGGTTCGCCATCTGGATTTTCAGTTTGATGATAAAAACTGACTGGAATTCGTAAGTCACCACTAGTCGTTTTTGGTTTCTGATATTGACTCATCATTATCATCACCTGCCCCAATCGTTAAACTAGCCGATACACCTAAAATTTGACTTTGAAAATTACCTTCGAAAAACTCAACTGAATCGTTATAAACATACCTAGAACGTTCAATAACTAAGCTTTGAACTCCCTCGATGGTAAGATCGTCACTACCAGTCATTCGTTTAATTTCAGACTTAGACTCTTCCAAAATCGATTTTAAATTTTCATCTTCTGAATCATGAAAAATGTGTAATCGTGATTTAAATTTTTTTAGTAAGTTATCATCTACCATCACATCACCTCGTTAACCAGTGCTAACAAGTCAGATTTTTTAGAAATTCCATCATGCTTAATCTCATGTTCATCTAACCAACTGGTGATTTCAGCAATGGTATTTTTGTTAGAAACGCCGTCTTTTAACGGCGACTCTATTTTCCCGTGTCACCACCAGTTGTTGGGTCAGTTGGTGCTGAACCAGCGCCGGACAATTTCAAATCGTAAACAGCCGATGCAGTATTGTCATGTGCTTTACCATAAAGGAATTGTTTAGCAGTAAAGAGATCTAAATCTTCCAAAGCCAAAGTTTGGTCAAATTGCTTAATTTGAAGTGGTCCAGCTTGGAATGCGTCATAACGATCTGGGATAAACGCAATCACTTTACCTTCTGGAACAAATTCAGATTCAACAGTCGTTAAACCAAAGGGCATTGCCGTAACAAATTGACCGTTCAAGTTTTGAATCATGAATTGAGCCTCAACATCTAATGTGTCACCAGGAGACATTGCTAAAACTGTCCGACCCTTAGCAACTACTGGATGACCGTTTTCTTTCTTAGATAGTCCTTTAATTACTCCGGCCAATTCTTTTGCAGCAGTTTTAGTATCCGCGAAAGTTAGTTCACCAGCTGACGTCTTTTCAGGATACGTTCCATCTGTTACTGCTACGCCCTTGGAAACGTCCCGATTCAAACCAATTGGCTTGTCTTTACCATCGCCCGTCAAGAATGCTTCTTCTGAAGCTACAGCAAAAGCTTCTGTAATTTGAGTTACAACAAATTTCTTAATCCATTGAGGACCAAAATCTTCCAAATCTTTTGGAATAACAACGAATGCAGTTGCTTTGTTTTGAGTTGCATCGTCTTCAGAGAAACTAGCATCTAACTGACCCTTAATTTCGCCGAAGATTTTGCCCCATACTACAGTTCCAGTCGTATCAGATTTGATAATCTTTAAGCTGATACCATTGTTTTTAAGACCAATCGCTGATAAGAATGGATGTTGTTGGACCATATCTTCAAAGATTTCATCAACCGTTGTCTGTGGAAGAATCTTTTCGCCGGTTGATTTAGTATCTGTATCTGTTTTAAGTTCGTTAAAGAATTTAACCTCTTCATTGGTCATCTTCATTTGATGAGCATTTTCAAGTTCAGCCATCTTTTGTTCTGTAATAGATTTAACCTCATTTTTAGCATCGCTACCAAGTGCATCCATCATGTTATTTAAAGCCGTTTCTTTGGCTTCACTAGTTGTTTCTGGATCCATGGCAATTTTTGCGTAATTGGCACGCTCTTTAGCAAAGTTTTTGTAATCACCAAATTTAATCATGTATATTTTCCTCTTTTCTTTATATTAAAAAACGAACGGATCAATATTGACCTGTTCGTTTTTAGACTTATGCGTATCTACATTTTTTAATTTTTTCACAACTTCGTCAGCAACGTCTTTCACTAAATCAGATGAAATCGGTGCATCTAAGGCAACTGTGGCAAATTTATCGATTACCGTTTGGGGTATCATTCCTGAATTACTATTTTCAAATAATGGCGCTTCTTCTGTATTATCATTTTTAAAATTAATTACAGAATCAATTAACCCGGCTTCTAAAGCTTCATCAGCAGTATAGAAACTGGTTTTTGCCATGATATCAAGAACTTCTTTTTCACTCTTGCCTGTCTTCCCCATGTAAGCTTGAGCAATCGATTTGTCTGTTCCTTTCAGAACGTCAGAAATCTTGTCGAAGTCATTATGATTTCCTTCGCCATAAGTAGATGAATTATGAATCATCATCCTTGCTGTTGGAGACATCTCTAAAGTATCAGCCCCCATAGCAATCACTGAAGCAGCACTAGCTGCCATCCCATATATTTTAGCTGTTACTTTTCCTGAATAAGTTTTAAGTGATGTCCAGATGTCACTGGCGGCATATACGTCACCACCATTTGAATTAATAATCAATTCGACTTCGTCTGTTTTTCCAGAAAGTTCATTATTGATTACTGATGGTGATGTATAAGGTAAATTGAAATAATCATAAAACGCTGAATTTTCGTCAGAGATAATTGGCCCTTTAATATCAATTTTTACTGTCATCTTCCTCACCCCCTTTCATATCGGTCGTGTAGTTTTTAGTGATAATCACTCGGTTACCATCTGGCAGTGGATCTAATCCCATAGCCTCGCGAACTTCATTAATTTTCACGACGCCACTTGATGACAACTTATCAACTTGCTCTGATAATTCAAGAATATTAGGTTGATCGAGACCTACCGCTTCGATGTACGCATTACCAGCTAACACCTCGCTTTTGCTAAAGAACTTTGCGTTCAGCTCATCTCGAATCTTTTTCAACAACGGAGATAGACAGTAGCGATTAAACAACGTTGTATTTTCATTACTTTCGACATTTAAACCATGGATTAATGCTGTCGGAACACCGATAATACCAGCAATATCATCGATAAACGCATCCTTAACTTGACTAATTTCATCAAAGCTCTGATTCTTTGCCGTACTATTACCTAGTTCTTCATAGTCGAAGCCTTTAGTTGTTGGAATAATCGCCACGGACTTCTTCTCAAACGAAGCATAGATGTTATCAATATAATTCTGTAAGGCTTTCTGTTTAGCCTCCTGCGTTCCAGTTGTCATATTCGCTTTAACGTTCGCTCGAATCTGATTATTACGGAGCTGAAGATTAAACATTCGTCCCATTAATTCTCCATAATCTGACCATAGTCCATTTAGATAACTATCCAGACGATCATTTCCGTACGTTAAGTAAATTACATCGTCCATGCTAAATGTTCGTTTGAACTCATAATCTTTGACTGTCACTCCATTGAAAGAATCAGGATACAACGCATATTCATTTCTTACAAAACTGTCGGCAATCAATAAATCATTAGTATCACTTTGAACAATTAAAACTTCACCTTTACGCAATAACTTATAGACTACTTCCTGCCAAAAGTCGCCAGCCGATTTGTCGGTATTCGGTCGGACATTCAAATGATAATAAGCTTCATCTTTAACCGGTTTATGATTTTTCAGTACTCTAAACTCCGTCTGGCCGACTGCTCTTGCTACAAAGTTGATCACTTCATCAATGGCCAAACGTTTCATGTAAACCCGTTCGGCTGTACTTTCATATTCCTCAAGGTCGTAAATAAAGCTTGAATCATGGCGTTGTGTAAATATTTCCGCAAAACTACTAAATACACTCATACATTCACCTCCCTCCGATTAGAAATTAAGTCCATTCAACAAATCAAGTGACTCTTCCGGGTCAACATCTTCAATCTCGTCCACTCGATATTGACCATACTCAAATGCCTTGAATCCATCAGTCTTTCGCCGGCGTTCCTCTTTCTTGCCATACTTTTTATTACCACGGGCATCAACCGTTACTAATACATTTTGTGTATTCCAACGGAGCAGAGGGTTATCACCCCACACAAATTTGTTAGCCGCGAAGCCGTCTTCAATGCGGGGAGCTAATAGTCCATCAATCGCCGTTGGGTTCTTGATTACATCGACTTCAAAATCGGCGTCTTCAAAGAATTTCCTTAGTAAATCAGCCCGGAAGTTATCAAGAACGATCTTATCAATCACATATTTCTCGCGCATTTCTGTAAACCAATTGACAACCTCACGAGGATCAATTGTTTCAGTATTTAGAATCGTCAACAGCCCCTGGTCTTCCCACTCACCAATCGGTGCAACATTACGCGGCCGATCAGCTGGGCTTGCCGAATATCCATAATACTTATCAACAAATTGCTTGCGTGCAAATTGATGTGATACAAAGTAGACATTGCCACCCAATTTAAAAGTTAAACCACACGCAGCAAAGTCACGCATGCTGGCAAAATCAAGTGAGCCAATTGCCTCTCGACCTTCTAATTGATCAAGTGGAATGGGCTCATTAGTTGCTTTGATTTGCTCGTATGGAGCAACCGACTTTTCGGGATCCTTTAATGGTAAATCCATTCGTTTAGTTAGAAACTCTTCTCGCATACTGGGCTGCGATTGCATTTTCAAATACTGTTTCCGAATCTTCCGGAACAATGTCTTACCATATCCGGTTAGTGGCTTGGAAAGCATTGGATTGGCTTTTTCCCACATTGTTTCGTCATCAACTTCTTCTTCACTATCGAGCTTGCACCAGAATGGAAACATGGTATCCGGTGGGAGTTGACCACCCATAACTTGTAAAGCAATATCCTTCTTCTCGTCCAGATAGCCGTCACGAACATATCCATCTGATCCAATTTCAAACTGTCGAGATTCAGGTACCTTACCTAATCCAGATTCGTAAACTGAAACTCCTGAATCGTCCTGATACATGTGGATTTCATCAAATACATCAAAGCCATCACGCAAACCATCTTTGGTTTTCCCATTAGATGTTTGATACATCACAATTGAATTAGTCACCTTTGATTCGATCTGCGATTTATTCGCATTAAATGAACTACTAAGTACATCATTTCTTTTGACAACATTATAAATTTCAGAGATTGATGTTTTCGCTTGGTCTTCCGAATTAGCCACAATTGAACCGTTATAACCTGGTATGCCGTTCAACTGACTAATAAGGAATGCCCCCAGTGAACTGATCGTTCCATTCTTACCAGCACCACGACCAACCACCCAAAAATGCTCATCATAATACACATCATCTGTAGTCTTATCATAAAGAAAAATGAATGCTGCTAAAAATCTCTGATATAAAACTGTCGGGAAAAACCATTTTTCCGTAAAGTTAATATAATCTTCAATTTTTTCTTCGTTGAAAAAAAGCTGATCGTTATTTAGGACAAATTTCTCCAAATAATCAATCAGCATCACTCGTTCTTTGTTTAGTTTTATTTTGCCCGTTTTATAGGCGTTTATATAGGCGTCTACGTATTTTTGATGTATCATACTAGCCCACCTTTACTATTGCTTGAGGGGGCATTTTGGGCGTGATTTTCGATAGTACTTTTAGTTGATTTAATCGTCTTAAAAATCTCATTTTCCAAATTCAAAAGTTGAGTATTCAACTTCTCTTTTTCTGGAATTGCTGGATTAACCTTAGTAAATTTTTGATTGCCATTCTCAACTGTAATAGTGGCTCCGTCCTTTTGTATTGCTGTCCCTAGCTTTTTATATAATTTTTTCAGATCCAAATAGCGAGCGATTTTTTCTTGCAATAAAATGTTGTCTTGATCACTATTATTTTTAAAATATTCTTCGATTTTTGATAAACTCAAACTC
>PPYE01627745.1_pt1 | contig 17434 bp, 11 predicted proteins | sample 1559881 | NCBI WGS metagenome assembly PPYE01 (sample SAMN08240022, study PRJNA423297) | Human gut metagenome, whole genome shotgun sequencing project. | reverse complement strand
GTCATCAATCTTTGAAATTCTAATCTCATCAATAAATATATTCTTTTCTTTTAATTTCTGTAAAATTTCAATATTCATAGAATGAAAAATTGCAAAATCAACATCTTTCACAACAATTTCAAAAAGAGAATTGTTAAGTCTTTTTGAATTCATATCTATAAAATAGGATTCTGTAGTTTTTTCATCCAAGAAGTCAATCATCTTTAAAAGATATTTATCTTTTTCTGCATAATAATTATTAGATTTCATAAGATTTTCATTATATTTTTTTTGTTTTTTCTTGTTATTTGAATACAAAATTGATTTTTGTTTAAAAAATTTCGCTAAAATATTGTAGTATTGGTAATTATACATCCCTTCTTCCAGCGATGATATATTTAAAAGTGGTTTCATATTTAAATTTTGTATCAATTCATAATTTTTTTCTAAAAAAGATAATTTGTCGATTTTTCTTATCGAAAGTTCTTTAATTAACTCATTTCTTCTTTTGAAAAAAATCTCAAGTTGTTTTGTTGGTATATTCATACTCAAAAAAAAGCATCCCGACGATGCCTTTTAAATTTAGTCTAATTTTAATTCGACACAAGTTGCTTGAGCTCCCTCACAAAGTTCTTCTTTAGGAATATTAATTCCCATGAAAACTTCAAGATTGTGCTCTTTGCAAAATGCTTCGACATCCTTTTTAAATTTGCAAAGCTTATCGCTATCAAGATCAATTATTGAATAGATACCGTCGATGTAAATTTTTTCCACATCATAATCTCTTGAAACAATTCCAAAGATAAATCCGAATAATTTATCAAGATTTACTATTCCATATTCTTTAGCATTTGTTAATCTTACACTGTGGTCTAAGCTGAAAATATGAGAATCATCTGTATCTATAAAGATGATATTTCCGTTTCCTTTTCTCACTTCTTCATTTGCTTTATCTATCAACCATTTAGTTTTTCCGGATCCTGACGGACCAAGTACAAAATTTAACATTTAAACCACCCCTTAATTTCTTTTTTTCATTATACCATTTTGCAATAAATAATACAAGTGTTTTTTTATAAAAAAGGTTAATAAAAATTATTGAAAAATAAATATTTTTTATTAAATTTATAGAATATTTTTGCAAACGATATTAAAAATTTGATTAAAGAACAGTTTTGGTTGTACTTAAAATCTTGATTTTTTATCACTTTTGTGCTAAAGTAAAATTAGGTTAGTTTGAGTAATTTTATGAAATATTAAATATTAAATGTAATATATTTAGAATAAATTAAAATGGGAGGCAATTATGGCTTTTGTCGAATTTAAAAATGTTTATAAAAAATATAATGAAGGAAAGAGTTCAGAGATTGTTGCAAATAGAGATGTTTCTTTTGAAATAGAACATGGAGAATTTTGTATTATCGTTGGACCGTCCGGTGCAGGAAAATCCACAATCCTTAATATTTTAGGGGGAATGGACGATGCAACAAGTGGAGAAATTTTTATAGACGGAAAAGATATTTGTAAATTTAATAAAAGACAGCTTAACGACTATAGAAGATATGATGTAGGTTTTGTTTTTCAATTCTATAATTTAATTTCTAATTTAACAGTTTTGGAAAATGTTGAACTTGCAGGACAAATCGTAAAGGAAAGTTTAAATCCGGCAGGGGTTTTGGAGTCTGTTGAATTATCTCACAGGCTGAAAAATTTTCCAAGTCAATTATCCGGAGGGGAACAACAGAGAGTTGCAATAGCCAGAGCACTATGTAAAAATCCTAAACTGCTTTTATGTGACGAGCCTACAGGAGCTTTAGATTACCATACTGGAAAGAGAATTTTAGAACTTTTACACCAAAGATGTAAAAGTACGAATACAACTGTAATTTTAATAACTCACAATCAGGCAATAGCGCCAATGGCAGACAGAGTTATTGAAATCAATGATAGTACTGTAAAAAATGTGATATTAAATAAAAACCCGAAGAACATAAAGGAAATTGAGTGGTAGTATGAAAAAAACATTGTTTAAAAATTTTTACAGAACAATTTTTAGGACATTTCCGAAATTTGTATCTATTGTATTTATGATAGCACTTGGAGTAATGGTCTTTGTAGGACTTAAAATAACTCCATACATCATGAGAGGAAGTGTTGATGAACGTGTAAAAGAAGGAAATTTATACGATTATAAAATTTCTTCTAATTTTGGCTTGCAAAAAGAGGATGAGAATATAATTTCCAATTTAAAAAACTTAAAGGATGTTGAATACGGATACAGTATAAATCTTAAAGATGAGGATAGGAAAGTAGATTTTACCATTGAAAACAAGCCTGAAAAAATCAGTACCGTTCAAGTAGTAGAGGGGAAAGATATTGAATCCGATTCTGACATTTTGTTGGATGAAAGATTAAAAGATAAATATAAAATCGGAGATGAAATAGACTTTAAAAATGTTGAAAAATTTGGAATTTTTAAAGATGAAGTAAAAAAATTAAAACAAAGTAAATTTACAGTTAAAGGCTTTATCAAAAGTCCTGAGGTTTTAACTACATTGTTAATGGGAACTACCGAAAATGGATATTTGGCGATAGTTTCAAAAGACACTTTTGATTTCAGTTATTTTTCTTATGCAAAAATTACTTTTTCAGACCTAAATGGTTTGAATAGAAATAGTAAAGAGTATAAAAAACTATCAAACAAAAGAAAAATAGAGTTACAAGACTCATTCAAAGGTAGAGCCGGAGAAGTATATAATGTTATTTATGCTCAAAAAAGAGAAGCATTAGATGATAGCAAGGAAGAGGTTAATAAAAATAAATTTGATATTGAAGAAAGTGAAAAGAAATTACAACAAAATCTTGAAAAAGTACAAAGTGGAAGAAAAGATTTAAGAAGAGCATTTGCGGATTTGGATTATCAAAAAAATCAATTTATTAAGCAGATAAATCAAAATGAATCAAAATTGACAACAGCCCTAGATGAGTTGTATTCTAAAAAAGCAGAGTTGGATAAAAACAAAGAAATTTTAACTGAAAAAAATAATTCTTTAATAAAAGATAAAGCAGATTTGGAAAATTCAAAAACCGATATTGAGCTACAAATAAAAAATGAAAACAAAGAATTAAAATTGCTTGAAGAAAACTACAAGGCAAACTTAATTGAAGAAAGCGAATATAAGGCAAAAAAAGAAGAAATTACTAAAAAATTGGCTGTTTTAAATGCAACTCTTGAAAAAATCAAAAAAAATTCAGCTTTGCTTGATGCCGGTCTGTCAGATATTTCTTCAAAGATTAATGAATTGTTTGAAGCGGAGCAAAAATTATCTTCCGGAATCGTAAATTTAGAAAATAAAAAGTATGAATTGGAAGCAAAGTACGAGGAAGGGTTGAATAAATTTGACAAATACTATTCAAAGTTAGTTCAAAAAAAGGCTGAAATTGAAGAAAACAACTTAAAATTAAATAAAGGTAAAGATGAATTGGAAGATGCTAAAGGAAAAATTTCCGATGCAGATAGCAAAATTTCTGACGGCGATGAAGTTTTATCTAAATTGATAGAGCCAAATTACAATATTGAAGAAGGATTTGTTTCATCTGCAATGTCAAAAGTTTATTTTGCAGCAAATGGAATCTATGGTGTTTCAAATGTATTCTCATTATTTTTCTATTTCATTGCACTTTTGGTATCACTTACAACAATGACTAGAATGGTAGATGAAAATAGAATACAAATAGGAACTTTAAAAGCTCTAGGATATAGTAATATCGACATTGCAAAACAATACTTTTACTATGGACTTTTAGCAAGTATCATTGGAGGAATAATAGGTACTATATTAGGTTTTAAAGTGATTTCTCCACTTGTTTACAGATCCTATCTAAAAGCATTTATATTTAAAAAAGTTTTTGACAGTTACTATCCACAAATAATTGTTGTCGGAATTTTAATTGCAATTTTCTGCACAGCTTTTGTGTCATATATAACATGTATAAGAACGCTAAAAGAAAAAATATCATCACTTATGAGAGCAAAGGCTCCAAAGTCCGGAAATTTTGTTTTTCTTGAAAAAATACCATATATATGGAAAGAACTCTCATTTTTACAAAAAGCAACTCTAAGAAATGTCTTTAGATATAAACTCAGATTGTCAATGACAATTATAGGTGTAATGGGTTGTATGGGACTTTTAGTGCTGGGATTTGGAATAAAAGACAGCTTAGACGGAGTTTCCGATTTACAATACTCAAAATATACAAAATATCATTCATCAGTTATCTACAATCCAATGTCATTGGGGAAAGATTTGGAAAAATTTAATGAAGATATAAAATCAAACAAGGACATTAAAGAAAGTATTGATTTATCTTTAGTATCTGTAAATATAAAATCCAAAAAGAGCTTTGATGAAAAAATAGGTGTCTTTACAACTGATAATTTGAGTGAGTTTTCTAAGTTCTTTGGACTATATAATGGAGACAAAAAAATTGAAAAATTAGATGACGGAATCTATATAAATAGAAAATTAGCCGAAAAATTTTCACTTTCCGTTGGAGATGAAATAACCTTTATAAATAACAATAAAGAATATAAGGGAGTCGTTGCAGGAATCTTTGAAAATCATGTTGGTAATTTCTTTATAATGAACGAAAAAACTTATGAACAAACTTTTTTCAGAAAACCTATAAAAAATACTAAACTATTAATTTTAAACGACGGAAGCAAGAGCAATGTTGAAAAAGTAATAAATGAATTAGAAAAAGATCCCGTTGCTGTAAAAGGCACAAACATATATTCCTTGAAAAGAATAATTGATGACGCATCTTACAGCATAAACTCAATTATTTTAGTAATCGTAATATGCTCAGGCTTTTTGTCAATCGTAGTTTTATACAACTTAAGTAATATAAACATCTCAGAAAGAAAAAGAGAAATTGCAACACTTAAAGTTTTAGGATTTTATCCTTTAGAAATTGACAACTACATCTACAAAGAAACTGTAATACTAACAATAATAGGAATAGGGCTCGGAGTCTTTGTAGGTCACAGTCTGCACATAAATATAATGGAACAACTTGCTATGGACTCAATCAGATTTTTCAACAAAGTAAAACTTATAAGCTACATTTACTCAGCACTAGTAACACTACTATTCACATTTGTGGTTTACTTTATAGTAAAAATAATGCTTAGCAAAGTTCCGATGATTGAATCTTTAAAAGATGTGGAATAGAGGAAAGTATTTTTAAATAAAGAGAGGTAGAAAAAATGACAAAATACAAAGAGAAAATTATTATTCCTAAACCATCAAATGAAGAGGTTAAGAAATATATTGGAGAATGGGATAAAAATAACGAATATTTTGATAAGGAGAAAGCACTTAATAAACTATTCTTGAAACTATGCCCAAAGAATACAGATATTAAAGATATTTTATTAAAGGCATCAATACTTAATGACTTTTATAGTACAAATATTTTTTCAATCTATCCTGTTGCTGAGCATATATATAAAATGAAGATAGATTCAAAACTTGAAGAAGGTGATATTTCTGCGGTTAGTGATATTAAATCTGTAATCATTGGAGGTAAAAAGAAAGAATTATACTCCTTTGCGTCAAAATATTGTAGTCATCATAATCCAGAAGATTATCCGATTTATGATAGTTATGTCGATAGGATACTTAGATATTTTAGGAAATGTCATAAGTTTTTCGATTTTAAAAACGAAGACTTGAAAGATTATGTTAAATTCAAAGGCATAATTATAGAATTTCAAAAATTCTATGGTTTAAATGAATATAGTCTTAAACAAATTGACCAATATCTTTGGCAACTTGGAAAAGAATACTTCCCTAAACAGATAAAAATAGATACCAAAAGGTGTAGGATAAGACAATTTAAACAATCAGATGTAGATGACCTATATTTGATATTAAGTAACCCTAAAGTGATAGAATACATTGAAGCACCTTTCACTTTAGAAGACACACAAGATTTTTTAAATAAAAACGCCCTGTCTTATCCTCCTCGAATATTTGCTTTGGAATACAAAGAAAATAAAAAGTTAATAGGACATATTATTTTTCACAAATATGATAAAGAAAGCTATGAAATAGGATTTATCCTAAGTCAATACTACTGGGGGCAGGGCATAGCGGACGAAGTAACAAAATCACTCATTGACTATGCAAAAAATAAAAATATCCATTCACTCATTATCGAATGCGATAAAAGACAATTAGCAACACAAAAAATCGCAAAAAATAATAATTTTAAGCTAATAAATAGCGAGAATTTGCTTGTTTATGAATTAATTTTATAAAATTGTAGTAAAAAATATAACGACAAAATAAAAATATTAAAAATAAAGAGAGGGAGAGAAAATGTCGGATTTTTCAAAAGAAAATAATGAAACTGCACAGAGAGCAGAGCTTCATAGAAAAATATGGGCTATTGCAGATGATGTTCGTGGAGCCGTAGATGGCTGGGATTTTAAACAGTATATATTGGGGATTTTGTTTTATAGATTTATCTCTGAAAACTTAAGAGATTATTTTGATGAAAATGAACATTTAGCAGGAGACCCTAATTTTAAATATGCAGAAATTTCAGATGATGAAGCAGAAAGAGATTTTAAAAGTGGAACAATAGAAGAAAAGGGATTTTTCATTTTACCTAGTCAACTTTTTGAAAATGTAGTAGCAAGTGCAAAAGATAATGAAAACTTAAATACAGAACTTGCTAATATCTTTTCTGACATTGAAAAAAGTGCTATTGGCTCTGAATCTGAGGACGACATCAAAGGTCTTTTCGATGATATTGACACAACAAGCAATAGACTTGGTGGAACTGTAGCAGAAAAAAACAAGAGATTAAGAGATATCTTAACAGGAATAGCTCAAATTAATTTTGAAAATTTTAAAGATAATCATATCGATGCTTTTGGCGACGCTTATGAATATTTAATTTCTAACTATGCAAGTAATGCTGGAAAATCAGGTGGTGAATTTTTTACTCCACAAACTGTATCAAAACTTTTAGCTAGAATTGTAATGGACGGAAAAGAAAAGATAAACAAAGTGTATGACCCAACATGTGGAAGTGGAAGTTTACTTTTACAAATGAAAAAACAATTTGATGACCATATCATAGAAGAGGGCTTTTTTGGTCAAGAAATTAATATGACCAACTTTAACTTGGCTCGTATGAATATGTTTCTTCACAATGTAAATTATAATAACTTTTCTATCAAAAGAGGAGATACATTGCTTAATCCACTACATAATGATGAAAAGCCTTTTGATGCGATTGTTTCAAATCCGCCATACTCAATTAAATGGATAGGTGATGCAGATCCGACTTTAATTAATGATGTACGTTTTGCTCCTGCAGGAAAATTAGCTCCAAAATCTTATGCAGACTATGCTTTTATTATGCATTCACTAAGCTATCTTTCAAGTAATGGTAGAGCTGCAATAGTATGCTTTCCGGGAATTTTCTATAGAAAAGGTGCAGAAAGAACTATAAGAAAATATTTAATAGACAACAATTTTATAGACTGTGTAATACAATTACCTGAAAATCTATTTTTTGGAACATCTATAGCAACTTGTGTCTTAGTTATGGCTAAAAACAAAACTGAAAACAAGGTGCTTTTTATTGATGCAAGTAAAGAATTTAAAAAAGAAACTAATAACAATATCTTGGAAGAAAAAAATATAAGTGCAATAGTAGAAAAATTTAGAAACAGAACAGAAAAAGAATATTTTTCAAGATATGTAGATAGAACTGAAATAGAAGAAAATGACTACAACTTATCCGTTTCTACCTATGTAGAAAAAGAAGATACAAGAGAAGTAATCGATATAAAAGTTCTAAACAAAGAAATTGAAGAAACAGTAAAGAAAATAGACGAATTAAGAAGCTCAATAAACGAAATTGTAAAGGAGCTTGAAGATGAGTAAAATAGATGAATTACTAAAAGACGAAAAAGTTGAATGGAAAAAACTTGGGGAAGTTTCCCAAATATTAAAAGGGAAGCAATTTAATAAAAGAGATATGCTAGAAGATGGAATATATCCTGTTATTAATGGGGGAATTTTACCATCTGGTTATATTAATTTGTTTAATAGAAATGAGAATACTATTACAGTATCACAAGGGGGAGCATCTGCCGGATATGTTAATTTTATTGAAGAAAAATTTTGGTTAGGAGCTCATGCTTTTTCAGTTATTCCTGATAATGAAATAATAACCGAATATGCTTATGATTACAGTTGTTTCAATAGATTGCTATTCCATATATTAAAAATGAATCAAATGAATCTTCAAGATTCTAAAGAAGGAGCAGGAATACCAAGTGTTTCTAAAGATAAACTTTCAATAATAGAAGTGCCATTGACATCTAAACAAGTTCAGAAAGAAATTGTAAAAACACTTGACAAATTTACAAATTATGTTACTGAATTACAGTCTGAATTACAGTCTAGAACTAAACAGTATGAATATTATAGAGATATGCTTTTAAGTGAAGAATATTTGAATATAATTTCAGAAAAAATTTATGGGATTGAAAATAAGAATGAAATAACTTATTGTAGAATTAAAGATGTTTGTAATAGGCAAAAAGGGATAAATATAACAGCTGAAAAAATGAAGGAATTAAATAGTGACAATGCACCAGTTAAAATATTTGCAGGAGGAAGTACAACTGCACATCTTGATGTTGATGTAGTTGGTAAAAAGAATGTTATTGAAATTCCAAGTGTAATTGTTAAATCTAGAGGAAATATTGATTTTGAATATTATGATAAACCATTTAGTCACAAAAATGAAATGTGGTCATATTCAACTATAAATGATGAAGTTCTTAATATAAAGTTTTTATTTTATTTACTAAAAAATAATTTGAAATATTTTAAAGATAATTCAATATCAGGGAAATTGCCACAAATATCAACAGGAGTAACTGATAATTATAAAATTCCAATTATACCAATTGTAATACAAAACAAAGTAGTTGAAATTCTTGATAAATTTCAATCTTTATTAGCTGATACAAAAGGTTTGTTACCACAAGAAATTGAAAGAGAGAGAGAGAGAGAGCATATCTCTCTAATTTGTATCTAAACTCTCTTAAAGAAGCTGGAAAAATTGTTGGCGTTAGTGTTTTTGGAGTTGAACTAAAGAAATTGGAAGATTTTGCTGAAATTTATGATGGAACTCATCAAACACCAAAATATGTTAATACAGGAGTCCCTTTTATAAGTGTTCAAGATATTAAAAACATTTATGGAACTAACAAATATATAACAATGGAAGAATATAATAAATTTAAAGTTAAACCTAGAAAAAATGATGTTTTTATGACTAGAATAGGAGATATTGGAACTTGTGCTATTGTTAAAAATGATGATGATTTAGCTTATTATGTAACATTAGCATTGATTAGACCAAGTAATGATATTGTGTTAAGTAAATTTCTAAAATATTTAATTGAAAGTAATCAAGGTAAAAAAGAATTAAGTAAAAGAATTTTGCATAATGCAACTCCTATAAAAATTAATCTTGGAGAAATAGGAAAATTAAAATTTTTTATTCCTTCAATACCAGTTCAAGAGCATATTGTTTCTATTCTTGATAAATTTGATAATATTGTAAATGATATTTCTAAAGGCTTGCCAAAAGAAATTGAATTAAGACAAAAACAATATGAGCATTACAGAGAAAAATTATTAAGTTTTAAAAGAAATAATTAGAAAGTAGGAGGTATAATTGTGGAGGAATATAGTTCTCTAGAAGAGGTTGCTAAAAAAATAAAAAATTTTAGAAAAAAAACTACTTTGATATATGCTTTTAATGCAACAGGAAAAACAAGATTATCAATGGAATTTAAAAATTTATTAAATGAAGAGAAAAATGGGAAAATTATAAAACCCGTAGTATACTATAATGCGTTTACAGAAGACCTGTTTTCGTGGGATAATGACTTAGATAATGATTATGATAGAAAACTTAAGATTAATAAGAAACCAGATTTTATTAAATTAATAGAAAGACAAGGCAAAGAAAATGAAATAGCAGAGAGATTTAAAAAATTTACTTCTTCAAAGATTGAACCAAATATTAATACCAATACTGGAGAAATTACTTTTAGTTTACCTACTGGGGACAATAGAACAGTTGAAAATATAAAAATTTCAAAAGGGGAGGAGAGTATTTTTATTTGGACAATATTCTTTGTACTAGTAGAAACAATTATAGATGAACTAAATATTGATAAAATTGATAGAAGTACAGAAGATTTTAATAACATAAAATATATTTTTATAGATGATCCAATTTCATCTTTAGATGATAATCATACGATTGATGTAGCTTTAGAATTAAAGGATTTAATAAAAAAATCTGAAGAAAGTGGATTAAAATTTATAATAACAACACATCATGCATTATTTTATAATATATTACAGAACGAACTAAGTAACGCGAAAAAACTATGGTTAAGAAAGGATAATAGTCTTTATATCTTGACAGAGTTTAGTGGTAGAGATACACCTTTCGGCTACCATCTATTATTAAAAGATGAACTAGAAAAGGCTATTAATTCTAATAATATTAAGAGATATCATTTTAATTTATTACGTAATTTGTTTGAAAAAACAGCACATTTTTTAGGATATGAAAACTGGAAAGATTTAATACATGAAGAAGACAAGCAGGCTTATATTAAAAGGATAAATTTATATAGCCATAGTGACCATTCTGCTCTAGAAGTAAAAGAACTGGAACAGTATGAAAAAAATTTTTTAAAAAAATTATTTGAAAAATTCGTGGTTGATTATAAATGGAAGGAGTAATTTAGATGTCGGAAGAAGCAAGAAAATACAATGTGTCAACCATTGCTGAGATGACAGGAGGAATTATCTTAGCACATTATGACAAAAACAATAGAGTTAATGCAAGTTCTTATCAAAGTGAAGCTGACCTTGAAAGAGAGTTGATAGCTAATTTAGTTGCTCAAGGTTATGAAAGAGAAAATTTCAAGACTAGTGATGAATTGTATGCGAATTTAAAAGTTCAAATCGAAAGATTGAATAATGTTTCTTTTTCAAATTCAGAGTGGGAAAGATTTTTAATTGAGTATTTAGATGCTCCTAATGAAGGAATGGTTGAAAAGACCAGAAAAATACAAGAGGACTATATCTATGATTTTATTTTTGATGATGGACATTTAAAAAATATAAAGATTATTGACAAGAAAAATATTCACAATAATTTTTTACAGGTTGTAAATCAAGTTGTTGGAGGAGATAGAAATCAAAATCGTTATGATGTAACTATTTTAGTAAATGGCTTACCTTTAGTTCATATTGAGTTAAAAAAACGGGGAGTACCTTTACAAGAAGCATTTAATCAAATTCACAGATATAGTAAAGAGAGCTTTAATTTAGAACATTCTCTTTATAAATTTGTACAAATTTTTGCAATCTCCAATGGAACTTATACTAGATACTTTGCAAATACAACTGCTAGAAATAAAAATAATTATGAATTTACTTGTGAATGGGCAGATGCTAAAAATAAAGTTATTCGTGATTTAGAAGATTTTACTAAAACATTTTTTGAAAAAAGAGTTATTCTTGAAGTGCTTACAAAATATTGTGTTTTTGATGCAAGTAATACTTTGCTAATTATGAGACCTTATCAGATAGCAGCCACAGAAAGAATTTTATGGAAAATAAAGTCAAGTTATGAAGGTAAAAAAGCAGGAACTGCTGAAGCTGGCGGTTTTATTTGGCATACAACGGGTTCTGGAAAAACTCTAACTTCTTTTAAGACTGCAAGACTTGCGACTAATCTTGATTTTATTGATAAAGTGTTTTTTGTAGTTGATAGAAAAGATTTAGACTATCAAACTATGAAAGAATACAAAAGATTTCAAGAAGATAGTGTAAATGGGAGCAAGGACACGAAAGAACTTAAAAAATCTATTGAAAAGGATGATAATAGAATTGTTGTTACTACAATTCAAAAGTTAAATGAATTTGTAAAGAAAAATCCTAATCATCCAATTTATGATAAACATTGTGTTCTTATATTTGATGAATGTCATCGCTCACAGTTCGGAGATGCACAAAAAAACATTAGAAAATCCTTTAAAAAATATTATCAATTCGGATTTACAGGTACACCTATTTTTGCCGAAAATTCTCTTAAAGGAGATACGACTTCAGGAACATTCGGTGCACAACTGCATTGTTATGTAATTACCGATGCGATTAGAGACGGAAAAGTTTTAAAATTCAAGGTTGACTATAATAATATTACTCCTAAATTTAAAGAGTATGAAATGGAAATGGATGAAGAAAAACTAAAGAAATTAGAGAAAAAAATGTTAATGCATCCTGACCGAATTTCTGAAATTACAAAATATATTTTAAAGGTTTTTGATACTAAGACACATAGAAATGAGTTTTATGATTTAAAACATAGAAGATTAAATGGATTCAATGCGATGTTTGCTGTTCAGAGTGTAGAGGCTGCAAAATTGTATTATGAAGAATTTCAAAAACAACAAGAGTCTTTGCCGGAAGAAAAGAGATTAAAAGTTGCTACAATCTATAGTTTTTCTGCCAATGAAGAACCCTCTGCTATTGGTGAAATAGAGGACGAAAATTTTGAACCTTCTGCTATGAATTCGACAGCAAAAGAGTTCTTGAATAAGGCAATAAATGATTATAATAAACTTTTTAAATCAAACTTTTCAACTGAGGGAAAGGAATTTCAAAATTATTATTCTGATTTATCTAATAGAGTTAAAAATAAGGAAGTTGATTTGCTAATTGTAGTAGGAATGTTTTTAACAGGTTTTGATGCACCTACATTAAATACTCTATTTGTAGATAAAAATTTAAGATATCATGGGCTGATTCAAGCATTTTCAAGAACTAATCGTATCTTAAATAAAGTAAAAACATTTGGAAATATTGTATGTTTTAGAAATTTGGAAAGAGCAACAGAAGATGCGATTAAAACTTTTGGGGATGAAAATAGTGTCAATGTAATTTTAGAAAAGAGCTATGATGAATATATCCATGGTTTTACAGATGAAGAAACAGGAAAGAAATTTAAAGGTTATATCGATATATGTGAAGAAATAATTGCGAAATTTCCTGATCCAACTGAAATTGTTCTTGATGCTGATAAAAAAGAATTTGTACAGCTTTTTGGAGAGTTGTTAAAGGCTGAGAATATTCTTAGAAATTTTGATGAGTTTGAAAGTTTTGAAAAAATTATTTCTGATAGACAAATGCAAGACATGAAAAGTGTGTATGTCGATATCAGAGAGAGTATTTTGAACGAAAGACGAAGCAAAGAAGCTGAAGTAGCACAAGTTGACTTTTCAGATGTTGAATTTCAAATTGATTTGCTAAAGACTGATGAAATTAATTTAGACTATATTTTAGCTTTAATTCTTGAAAAGACAAGAGAAAATGACGATATCGAAAGCTTGAAAGCTGAAGTTCGTAGGGTAATCAGGTCAAGTCTTGGAACAAGAGCAAAAGAAGATTTAATTATGGAATTTATAAGTAAGACAAGATTGTCAGAGTTGAAAAATACTGATGATATTATTGAAACTTTTTATGAATTTGCAAAAAAAGAAAAAGTAGTTAAAATTAATCAACTAATTGCTGAAGAAAATCTAAATGAAAAAGCCAACAGATTTATAGAAAAATCCATATCTAAAGGATATGTTGAATATGCTGGAGATGAATTAGATGGTATAATTCCACCACTATCCAGAAGAGGTGGAGTAAGAGAAAAGAAAAAAGAAATAGTCTTAGAAAAAATTAGAAAAGTTGTAGAAGTTTTTGTTAGAATTTAGAATAGTTATAAATAGACGGTAGAGATACCGTCTTTTTGTTGTAAAAATTTATGTATCTACGATACATTTACTTTTGCTAAAGCAAAAGTATGAGATTTCTCCACTACGGTCGAAATGACGTATAGGGAGAAATTTTCGTTTAATGGCAAGACGTTAATAGTAAATAATCTTCAAAAACAAAAAATAAGGAAGCAAAATGTTTCACGTCATAGCAACTTGCAAAGTGATGCTCCCAACACGTCATCTCGAGCGAAGCAAAGCGTAGTCGAGAGATCTCCTAAAGCTTAAGTCTACATAAAAAGAGGCTGATAACAGCCCCTTTTAGTATTTTAATTCAATTATCTACCGCTATGGTCGAATCCCTTGCTAGGTTTAGAGTTCTTTTCATTGTTACGAAGAACAACTCTTGAGCCGTTTAATATTTCAATTTGTTTTTTCATTTCGTTTATGCAAAGAATTGCTAAAGGCATTCCAAAGTCTTGACGAAGAACAAGTCTTTGTACATCTACATCTTTTAAATTTTCAGGCATAGGATATGCAGGAATCATCCAACCATGCATACGAAGTCTATCTTCTAGGTCATATAATGTCCAATCGACATTTGCATCTTCTTTTAGTCTCCAGCATACGATTGGTATTTGGTTTGCTTCTTCAAGCAATTCAAATATTCCCATTTTTTTGATTTCATCTGCCATATATCTAGCGACATCTATTGTCCTTTGATGAATTTCTTTGTAACCCTTAAATCCATTTCTCATAAGCATATAGTATTGACCTACAATTTGAGATGCACTACGAGAGAAGTTGATTGCCATAGTAGCTTCTTCTCCTCCTAAGTAACTAACCCAGAAAATTAGTTCTTCCGGAAGAGCTTTTTTGCCACGCCAGATTACCCAACCTACTCCCGGATATACAAGACCATATTTATGTCCAGAAGTACTAATTGACCATACATTTTTCAATCTGAAATCCCATTTTAATTCAGGATCTATAAAAGGAGCAACCATACCTCCGGAAGCAGCATCAACATGTATTCTAATTGGTAATTTAGGCTTCTTTTTATTGTATTGTTCAATTAGTTTATCAAGAGCTTTCACATCATCATATTTTCCTGTGTAAGTAATACCTAATATAGCAACTATACCTATTGTATAATCATCAACATAATCCATTACTGTATCCATATTGAGAGATAAATGTTCCATATCTAGTGGAACAGTTCTCATTTCAATATCCCAGTAGCGACAGAATTTTTCCCAACATACTTGATATCCTGAAGAAATTACAAGATTAGGTCTCTTTTTGGTGAATCTATTAACTCCTGCTTTATCTGCAAGATGTTTCCATCTGAAAAGCATAGCTAGTCCACCTAGCATACAAGCTTCTGATGAACCGACAGTAGATGTTCCTATAGGTTCTTCTTTTGGATTCATGTGCCATAAGTTTCCAATAATATCGACACATCTGTTTTCAAGGTCTGCAGTCATTGGATATTCATCTTTATCAATTGCATTTTTTTCAAAATTCTCTGCCATCAATGCTGTTGCAGTTGGTTCCATATAAGTTTGACAGAAAGTTGCAAGGTTTTGTGTTGCATTTCCTTCTGTTTTTAAATATTCTCTAATAATTTCTGCTGCAACTTGAGGTGATACAGGATTTTCATTTATTTTTTTGTTTGGCATTTCAATATCGCTAGCTTCTGTACCGAAAATTGGTGTAAGATATCTAGTTTCTTGATTCATTGATTCAAGAATATCACTGATATGATTAGTGCTTTTTCTACTTGATTTTGATATTTTTTTACTCATATTAATCTTCCTTTCTTTAAATAAAATTTGAACTATATCAATGTATTTAATAATTTATAATAACTACTTACTTTTATCATCATATTTTGTTGCCCATCTATGTTTATTTGAATAAATAATTATAGGAACTATTAAGGAGATAATAAAGCATATAATTAGCACAATTTGATATACTTGATTATCTGCAGTTGTTAATTTTGATGATGGGAAAAATGAAATAATTAAAGTTGCTATCGTAATAAGCAATCCTACTGTAGCAACAATTATTTTAAATACTTTTCCTCCGGGAACTTGGAATGTACGTTTTAAATTAGATTTTTTCAATATTAAAACGAAATATCCTAAGAAGAATAATATATATCCAACCAAATAGATTACAACTGTAAGTCCTATTGCTGTTAAATAACCAACTGATGAATCAGAACCTCCTGCCAATGCTATAGAACCACATAGAACTGCATCCCAAATTGTTACTATAATTGCTTGAAGTATAACTGTTTTTACTGACACTCCATTTTTATTAGTTTTTGCAAAAGATGGAGGGAGAATCTTATCATTTGCAGCTTCTAAAAGCGCTCTGGATGGGCCAACAATCCAAGAAGATATTTCTGCTAATACGCCAAGAGCTAATAGTATTGCAACTATTAAAACAAGCCAATTATATTGTGAACCAAAATGTTCTGTAAAGATTGCTTCAAATGCCTCAATAACTCCATAAGATAGATTACCATTTAATATTTTGTCTGGAAGAGTTGTAGCTATAGCAAGTCCGCCAAGAGCATCAAGTACAATTGTAAGTATAGTTAAAACAATCATAACTGAAGGATATGTTCTTGTCGGATTCTTAAGTTCGTTAACGTGAGATGCTGATGCCTCTACGCCCATATAACCGAGAATAAAAGAAGCAAAAATTACAAGAGTTCCTGTTTCCTTGAAATTTGGAATTAGAGTTTCTGTCGTAATCTTAATTTGAGAAACACCACCAGTACTAAAGTATGCAATTAAGCCAATGAAAAGTATAATAACAGGAAGAACTATTCCTCCAAGAAAACCAATCTTAGAAATTCTTTCTGTATATTTTGTTCCACCTAATTGTGTAAATGTTAGAACCCACACAATGATTGCAACTCCAAAAAACATAACCATTGGGTTATTGTAAAGTGCATCAAATTTAAATACGTATGCCAATGCTGCAAGTATAAAAAATGCCATGGTAACAAATCCTACTGTTATTTGAAACCATTGAAAGAATAAAGCTGAAAATCCCCATCGTTTACCTAGAGTATTTCCAACCCATGAGTAAATACCTCCAGATTCCCATCCTTCTACTGTTGCCATTTCTGCAGAGCATAATGCAACAGGCAAGAACCAAAAAAGTCCGCCGACAATTAGAAAGAATACAAGTTGAAATCCAGAACTAGCAAAAGACGGATATTCATATACCGTCATTACCATAGATGCTGTAATAGCAAAAAAACCAAAAAATCCTAGTTTGTGTACTGGTTTGTTATTTGATTTTATTGATGATGTTGTCTTATTAGTCATAAAGAGCCTCCTTCCATTCATCTTAATCAAAATATCTTTTGGTGCTAAATTATATCATTCCTCCTTTCTTAAAAAGTATTAAAAAGTATCAAAATTTAATTCAAAAAGTTGAAGTAAATTTATAATACTTTTATGTAAATTATATATATGTAATTTATTGTACAAAAAAACAACTTACATTATAGTGATACCCCTATATAGATTATTATAT
>PPYE01107235.1_pt1 | contig 17434 bp, 16 predicted proteins | sample 1559881 | NCBI WGS metagenome assembly PPYE01 (sample SAMN08240022, study PRJNA423297) | Human gut metagenome, whole genome shotgun sequencing project. | reverse complement strand
CCGTTGCAGACAGTGATTTTGAATTTTCGTTCGGATTTTTTCTTGATGTAAGCCATTGTACCTCCTTGTCAGCGCTGCCTAGAACGGTTTCGGCGGCGCTTCCTATAGTTTGTATTTTGATTTCGGTTTTCTTGGTCTATACGGTTGGAATCACTTGTTCGTTGAATGCGTTTGATTGCTTCCTCTGCAATCTTGTCCTCTTTGCGGAGTTCCGCAATTTTACAGGTCAGCATTGCACGGCGGTCTGCCAGTTCCGGTGGAGCATCTTTTCTCCGCATCTGCTTGACGATTTCCGCCCGCTGCGCGGCAAGGGTTTCCATCACAGCCTAGATAATTTGATTTTCCTCATCATAGTCCAATCGCCTTTCCGAGTTTTTCTTGTACTTTGCGTTTGTTCTTGTCAAAGGCGTGGGCATAAATATCCAGCTTTGTGCTTGCCTGTGCATGACCCAATAGGCTAACCACCGTTCGTACATCCACGCCCTGCGCAATCAGTAAACTGGCTTTCGTATGCCGCAGGCTATGTACACTCAAGTCCAGTGGTAGGTTATTTTATTCAGCGGCTGCTTCTGTGGTCGCAGCGGCACGAACCTCAAGATCCTGCTTGATTTGGGGCATCTGCTTATCTAAGGTGTAGAAGCGCAGAATCACAGCAGCAACGAGTATGAGAGCCAGCGGAGCAACGGATGGAGACTCTGCAGAAATCTCCTGCTGCCAACAAGCTTCTTCTTTCCCTTATGGTTAAGGCATCCAACGCCTATGAGGATGTTGCAAAAAATGTAAAAATGCCGCCGGAGATAGAAAGTCAGATGGCACGCACATCTTTGCGCTCCATTCTGAAGCAGGTCGCAAAGTCCATCACCTCCGCAGATGTGCAACAGTTGAATGCGGCACTCAATAAAATCAAAAAAGAGCTAATCTATTTGTCATATGCTCACGCCCTTTCTCAATTCAAATTGTTGTTTTGTGTGACCCTCTTGAATACACTTTCCGAGGAGAAAAAAGAGTCCGGAGAACCTTACCGATTTGGTAAGATCCTCCGGGCTCATTATATATTTTCTCTGTTTTATCCGGGCGTAAGGGTACGGCTTCTTGCCTTCATTGTAGCATTTGCGGTGTTACTCTTCCCACAACAAGGTCAGTGTAACACCACGCTTTGCCAACTCACGGTGAATGTAAGGATAGTCCGGTTCAACGTACAAATGGCATTTACATATTCCCGTTACTAGCGAAATAAAAGAATGCCAATGCTGCGAACCGTTCACACAGACAGTTTCTTTTTGGGATAGGTTTCGTTTGCATGGTCAAATTGGGAGGGGTTCGCTTCAAAAGACTTTACCATTACAACACTGCGACCGAAATGCTTATTGGTTTGACAAATAAATATGAATAATTACACCCTTTTCCCAAGCAGAAATCGTACCTAACAGAACTGATGTTTCCAGCCATGACAAGGTCGTGCTATTTGTTCTGATTTTTGGGTGGGTTTTTTCGATATAGCCCTTGTCATTTGCAATACCCACATTCTCGATAAATACTAGGCATGATTTCCCAGAACCATCTGTTCCCTCTAGCATATACCGTGCGGAAAGCTTGAGCTTTCCGTCATCGTGCACTTGTTGCGTATCGACGCCCCCAGGGAGAATCTTGCCATAAAATCCAGAACCCTCTCCTTCGCCGTCAAATAGAATCATTCGTGCCAGACCACGTTGCCCATGTACCTCGTATGTCTCTTTGATTCTAACGCGTACGGTCAATACTTCTCGCATGGCTATCAGCCTTTCATCATAATATAACCGTTTTCTTTTACTTCATAACTCATAGTGGTAAAATCCACAGACAGTTCGGCGGTAGTATTACCCTGCCAGATAAAATGCATATTATTCTTATTGGAAATTACAGAAATTTTCGCATTGCTCGTAAAGGCTCGACTGGATTTTCTGAACCGGAGGAGTTCTATCTGTTTCTTGACCACATCTTGGGTGAGGGCACTGTGAATTTGTTCAATGGTTAAGTTGGTTCGGTTAATCTCTTTATGGCCCCCCTCTCCTGCTTTTGCAACCGCCTCGTGATCATTTTTCCCCGCGAACAAATCGAGATACCACACCTGCGGTTTACCGGGCATGAATAGTTGAATTGCTCGTGCGACAAGCATCTTTCGGTCATCTTCGCCAAGAGCACTGTAATAAGTGGCATTCACCTGATAGTATACATTTTTTTGGCCGTGCAAATTCTTCACAAATCCGCCACGTGCTATGATTAAGTCGATTAACCCCGCAATGCGTTCTTCAGGGAGAAGTCCACGCAAATCAAGCAGCGGAATGCCGTCGTGACAACCAAGCATATTGACAGTGACAATGTGTTTTTCAATCAGTTCATTGGCCCAGCCTGCAAGTGTAGTACCGTCTTTTTGCTCAATTGCATCAATCAATAACCCAGGAAGGAAGAAATCATAGGTTAGATAACCATAGTTTGCAACCTTTTCGTAGGTTTTTTCTTCATAGCTTGCATGGATTTCCGGCAGAAGTGTCAGTCCATATGGCGCTGCTAACTCTCTGACATGTTCCAAAGTATTCCAGGTTTCTGGCTCGTTCATAAAATTGTGACTGCCGGGTGCCTTAGGAGCATATGCGAAAGCATCTAAGCGAATGATAGCAGCGCCGTATCCTGCGAGTTTTTGAAGTGTATTTTTATAGAAGTCCCAAACAAGGGGCGATTTTAGGTTCAAGTCCATCTGACCGAGATACTTACAGCGAGAATCCAAATAATCGCAAATCTCATTGTGCATAGTAGCCCAGCGGCCGAGATTCATGTCCGCCGGATTTACATTTTCCTTTAACTGCTTGTTGACCAAATCAGCGAGTTCTTCTGCTGATGCGTATTGCATACCAAACTGCTTGAGCAAATCTTGAGCATCAATTGGATCATAAAAGACCTTCTGATAGAAAGTGTTCCAGTAGGGGATTTTGCTCCCATCAGGCATGCGAACCATCAGAATGGGGAGTCCGGGTTTTCGGAAGAACATCTTGTCCAGGTATTTCTTCTCTGGCTGAATGTATCCATCTGTGGTCATTTTGCCACAACCGGTCCAGAATTCATTCCAATTGATAAAGAAGTCTTTGTACTTTGATTTTTGCCCATTCTCCAGCAAATCCTGGAATTGCGGAGAAAGAACCGAAGCATGGTTTAAAATAAAGTCGAGTTTCAAATCTAATCCGAGGGCTTTGATTTTTTCCAAATCCTCTTCTGATGCGAAGAGTTCATTGATATTGTAATCAATTACTGAGAAGCCCCTGTCAAGATCCGTGTTGTAGATACTGGGCAAGATATATATGCTGCCAAAAGAATCTTTCAAATCGTCTGATGCCAGAAATTGAGTGACATCTTTCAATGTCCCGCCCATACTATCCGGATAGAGATTCAGCATGGGAGTGAGTGAATTTTCTTTATTCATCACCTATCACCTATCATTTCTTTATATTCTGCCGCATTCAGAATTTGGCCATTCATCATTTGAATTATGTCTGCATTTTTTGCATTTTCATTGAGCATGATCTGTTCAAGCTCAAGAACCAGTGCAATCAAGGGCGTGTCTGTATTTGCATTCCGTGCCCGTTTCTTACGACGTTCAAGAGTTTCCTCCGGTGTACTATAAAGGAACACGCTGATGTCAACACCTTTAAGGTTAGGGTTTCCTGCATGTGTCCACTCAATCAGTAGAACACGCTTGTCGGAAAAATCTCCCGCTTCGTAATGGAAATCGGCTTCTTCATCTCCAAGCTTTCGAAGCATGATTTCGTCTTTCCCTTCACGGAATGCATTGATAAGTTCCTGCATTGCGGGATAATCCTGTTCGGCTTGTGAACCAAGATATTCGGAGAGTGCCTTGCGACCATAACCCAGATATACTTTATGCCAAGGGTATGTTGCATCATACTTTGGATCGGCATCTACCATCTTGGTCTGCAATACATGCAGTTCACGCCATGCCTTATCGGAATAAACGCCCTCACGCAGCATCCCTTGTATTCCCGCTTGGCGCAGAATTCTTAAACGCTCTGCGTCATTCAAAACAGGGATACGGAATGGATACTCATCTCCGCCAATTAATGCACAGCCTATTCCCTGCGCTTCCAGATATTCATGAATCAATCTTGCAGTGGTAGATTTTCCGACACCGGAGCCGCCACTCACTGCTACTACAGCTCTAGGTAATGAACATAATCGCAGTTTATTCAAAAGCTCTGCGAAAAGAACCTCCGCTTTACATTCTATTGCGTCATGTGAAGCGTGATTCTGAAGCCATGCTTTACCCGTTACACAATTCTGCCATTTAGATGGATGGATGGTCATATTTCTCAATCCTCTTTCGTTTCGACATTGAGATTTTTTCGGTATTCGTTGGGTGTTGTTCCAGTATATTTCTTGAATAGGGTCGAAAAATAGGCAAAGCTATCAAATCCAACTTCCATCGCAATCTCACCAATTCGGATATTTGGATGTGAGAGGAGTTCCTTAGCTTTCTGAATCCGATACTCCGAAACGGCATCCTTCAAATTTTTTCCGGTTTCTCTTTTATAAATTTTTCCAAGGTATTCGGGATTCACATAAAATTCTTCAGCAATGCTGTTTCTGTCAATGTTTTCAGCATAGTGTTCTTTGATGTACTGATGTACCTTTTGAGAAATAGTTTCCTGCCTTGCAGTCAGTTCTAACTTGGAAAAGGCCGTTGACAACAAGTAGTTTGCCCAGCGAATAAAATCCATCATTGATTGTACGGACTTTTCTGATAACTCTTGTGCGACTGCATTGTTAAATAAGTCCGGTGCCTTACAATCCGCTTTTGCTAATTCAACATAAACGATTTGCAGCAGTGTTTGCCTTGCAGATTGCAGTGCTTCAATACTAAGCTGCTTAGTTTTCATGCCTTCTTCGAGGTGATCCTTAACATATTGAAGGATCGCGCGTTTATCTCTTTTGAATACGCTTTCTTCCAGTTTTTTTGTATCCAAAGTAAAACTGCCGTTGATTGTTTCTGCCTGCGCATCGCTGAGGTGAAAGCATGTCCCGTAATCTGCCACATTATGTACTAGCGCTTGGATTGCTTCTTGATGCATGCTGTAAAGATTTTCGACACGGCAAGGATTGCAAATACAGACGGTCAGAATGCTGTTCATGATACTTTCTGTCTGTTTCATCAGGAGAATGCACCGTTCTTGCAGCTTCTCCTGCCCTTCGGAACAGATTGCTGTTACCAATATTTCTGTGTGTCGGTCATTACACAAAATGCTGTCATTTTCAGGACGCCCGCACAACAACTCAGAAAAGACATTTTTGACTGCAAACAACAATAGATCCCGACCGAAACGAGTCTCATCTTTAGCGAGATTCGTCAATCGCCCAACGATTAACGTGTAATCTGCTTGTGGATCAAGTATCAACTGTCTTTTTGCAATTTCCTGTGCTGCCTGTTGCGGCTTCTCTTCAAATCTTCCTTCCAGTACACTATTCCAAAAAGATAGTTGCACTTCATCATAGTTGTCCTTTACCCAAACACCGAGCTCACTGTTTTTCTTCAGCGCCTGTTGTTCTTTTATTCGTATAATGATCCTACGCAATGCCACTTCCATAACATCAACATCAAAGGGCTTTAAGAGATATTCTGCTGCTCGGTTATGTAGCGCTTCAGAGGCATAGCTGAAATCTTCATGACAGGTAAGAAGCAGGAATTCACCGTCCATTTTTTGTTCACGAAACCAGCGCAACAGATCTAGACCGCTTCCCATCGGCATTTCTACATCACTTATGACAAGATTGATCGGCTCATTCAGTAGGATTTTCTTTGCCTGCTCAATGTTGTAGGCCTTGCTAACATTTTCTACGCCGAGTTGTTTCCAGTGGACTGCATTGCGTACAACCTCTACTGTTGCCATGTCATCGTCGACAATTAGAGCATTTATCATACGACGTCTCCTCCGCTGGTTTTCTTTCCTGTTTCGTTGATTGCTTCTTTGGGAAGATAAAAGATGGTTCTGGTTCCATGAGGTTCAGCATTCTTTAGTTCCATAAGATCATTTCTATCATACATGATTCGAAGCATTTCCCAAAGGCTCCACAATCCAAGATGTGTCCCATCCTCGGACGGTTTTGGCTTTTCACCAGCTTGAAACTGCTTCAGAATCTCCTTGGGGTATCCCTCGCCATCGTCTTCAATAGAAATACAGAGCATTTCTTGTCCCTTATACTCAGTCTTATTCACTTGTACGAGGATTGTTATCAAATTATCAACAGAGACTGCATGTTTGTAAATGTTTTCTACGACTGTGTGAATAAGCATCTGAGGGATGGGCCAGTTTTCATCCTCCTTGTTATATTCGCCGTAATAAAAAACACTGCCGGGATACCGGAGTTCCTGCATTTCGTAATAGTATTGAACGTTTTGCATTTCCTCTGACAACGGAACTGTATGCATGCCGGATTTGAACATATATCGAATATTTTTGGACAGTACTTCTACATACCTTTTGATGCTGTCATTCTGACCCTGCATACTCAAACTCGAAATCGTTGTCATCGCGTTGAGGAAAAAATGCGGACGAAGCTGTAGCCGAATGCATCGCAATTCTGAATCCTGCATTTCCATATGGTGTTTGTAAGCAGATAGTCTAAGGTCTACATTTTCTCGCATCATACGGTTAAAGGTGTCTCTAAGCACTAGAAATTCCTGACTACCGTAGCTCGTTTGAATCTGAAATCCTTCCGTTACACCATTCATGTCGTGCAGCTTTTCGGTCATGTCCTTCATCGGTTTAATAATCTGTCTCCGAGTATAAAAGATAATAGCCGCACTGCATCCTAAGGCAACGATGGCAATCAGTATAACTGCTAAAACGCTGGTTTGAGTCGTGTATGTGATTCCGTATTCATTTAGATAACTTGTTACATACAGAGAACTGTCTCCAATTTCAAGTTGGTTTACTTTCCAGTTGCTTCCAAGCGCCTGCATAGTTTGACCCACTGGAATGTTTTTCAATTCACTGCCAATGGTTTTCCAAACATAGCCATTACTGTCTGTTAATGCCAGACACAAACTCGATATGGCAGGATCCGTATTACTCGAGAAGAAATTCTGAACGGAAATGTATGCTGCTACTATATGCCCATTGCGCATATAGGCACGGTATAAAAATGGTTCTCCGGCGATTTCTTGAATTGTCCAACTGTTTTTTCGTGTGCCGCTTCCTAACAACTCCCAAGTGAAAGTTTCTACTGCTTTTCTCGTCTCATACGGCAATGCCCATTTTGATGAATCACCATTTGTACTCTCCATATATCCGCCGTAACTGTTTTCTGCAACGATCAGTAAATCAACTGCGTTATCCTGAAGAAGAGCGGCGTGCATGGCTGTATATATAGACTTCTTGGCGTAGTACCGATCACTTTCCTTTTCACTACGTATCATTTCCAGTGCGGTTTCCTCACTTAGAGTAAGGTTCTTAAGGATATTGTCTGCTCGTTCGATACGATTTTCCAGATTGACTCTATAAATTGCAAGAACATTGTCCGCAGCAGTTTCCATTTCGGTTACAGCGCTATTTCGCATATGGACTATAAGTGCCACAAAAAGTGCCGTGAGAAGCACAAACTGCATAAAAAGCATGATGGAAAGGTTTCGGATAAATGACCTCTTTTTCATTGGCGTCAGCCTCCGTTCGTTCTGTCTCTATCCTACTTGCTTTCCATCATGAAATCAAGAGCAATTCATTCTATTACAGTTCTTTTTCGAGCGCTTGTATGAACGCGACAAGCTCCTTTGCCATTTTTTGCTGCGTCAGTTCACTCGGATGTCCACAGGCTCCGATAGGATCCATGGGACTCATACGGCAGTATTTAAAGGTGTATACATTGTTATCCCCGGTCTCAGCACGGTATGTATCTACTGCACGATTCATTGCATCATAAAAGTAGTAATCCATACTGCCCAGAGCACAGATGATTTTCGTTTTGTCGCCATTGCATTTGCGGACAGTCTTCAAAAAGTGAACATAATCCTTCTCATACTGCTCCTCAATTTTCTTGGGCGCGGCTGAAAAAGAAGCTGCCGTTGCATCGTTGGTGCCTAGGTTGATGACCACATAATCAACAGGGTGTTCCTTGAAATTCCAGTGATCGGCATCCAGTTCTAGGGCTTGCTGTGCCGGCCGGTCTGTGTACTCGTACAGCATATTCATGGCGACAGGCATAGGAATCTCTTTGCGAGGAGCGAGGCAGATGCCGGAGATACATATCATTTGCCAATCCATTCCAAGGTAGCGTGCTGCTGTAGGACCATGTGCCATCCAAACATTTTCTTCCTGAGGGTAATAAAACCGGTCTTTCTCAGATGTGCCGAGACCGAATCCGCAGGTGATTGAGTCTCCAACAAATTCAATACGCTTTTTGATGGGCTCAACTACGGGCATCAGAATTTCTCCGTCCACATCAAAACTGTGTAGTGACAAACCTGTTTTGATATTTTCCGTCAGTTTTACGACACGGACAGTATGCTCTTGCTCGTCTGTACCGGAATAGATAAGATACTTTGTTGATTTGTTCGTGAGTTCGAAAGTACGGCAAGGTTGATCATTGTCATCCACGAAAACAGAAATCCACGGCCAGACAGTTCGATGCGGTGTATTTGGGTCACCAGGAATCCCATCATATTCTTCACTGCTTTGAGCAGAAAACTCGGCAAGCAATGCACTGCCTCTGAAGCGAACCGTAAAGCCGGAGCTGCTCCAGTTGAAATACAAATTATCTTCGTGTTCCCAAGTGCGTCCCTGTACGGTCACTATATCACGCAAATCGTTCCATGCAAAATGCTTCATAAATGCTTCCTCTCAATATACCGGTAAATGTCTTTTGTAGGAAGATAGTGAACAGGAACCTTATGGTCAACTAAATCACCGATCCAGTCTTGTGCATACCTCATTCCCAATTCTTCCATGTTGAAGTGCCCAATGTTGAATACAGCTTTTTTTCTGCCTAACGCCAAAGCATCTCGCACATAAGAGAGAACTGTCCATTCAATGACCTCTCCGGGAATAATTGCATCCAAACCTTGCTCCATTGCGTTGATCAAATCTGTTCCGTATTCTCTGGTTTCGCTCTGCGTGCCAAAACCTGGAAAAAGATGCCCGACAATGGCAACTTTGCGGATTTTATCCTCCGGATTTCCAACGATGCGTAAGCCATTCATAGCAAGCTTATCTTCAAGATATTGTCCAAGTTCTTTAACGGTTGTCTCCGGAAGTTCAAAAAGGTATCCCATAGGGACTTTTATGGAACTTTTTTCTGAAGGAATATAATAGTTTTCCCAACCAAGGTACTTGATAACACCTGTAAATATTGAATCCGGATTATGGGCATGCATATGGTCATGGTCACGCCAAACTGTAATGCCATACTTATCCAAAAGCGCCTTTTTCTCTTCGTAGACGCTGTTCTTGCCGCCAGCTCTCCAGTCAGGGTAGTCTTCTGTTGAATAGAAGATCGGCTCATGGACGACCAGCAAATTGCAACCAAGCTCACCCGTTCGACGAATCACATCTACGGTAGGGACGAGAGCTGTGGCGATGCCATTACATTCGGCATTAGGATCGCCAAATTTATAACCATCACAGCCGGCATAGTTGCCCGGAAATTGAGGATGATATTTCAATATCTTATTGATTACATCACTGTTTTTCATGTTCTCCTCCCAGATTATGCAGATCAAGCCAACCAGTACAAAGTTTACCCCACTCTGCAATATGGGGAACATTGGCATTCAAATCGTTTTCACCATCGGCTAGTCCTAATCCATGAACGCCGCCTTCAAAAATGTGAAGTTCATATGGAACGCCCGCGTCTTGCAGTGCTTTTGCAAGGCAGAGACCGTGCCGCCCATCATCGCTCAATGTCTGCCAGATGAAGAATGGCGGAGAATCCGGACGGACATTTTTCTCTGTCGCCAGATAGAATTTATCCTTTGGTGTATCGCCAAAAAGACTGTGCTCCGGCTGCTCCATCATAAACGGTTGAGGAAAAGAAACCTCCGACATTGCACCATAACCAATCACGCATGCATCAGGACGTGAAGACATTTGTTGTACCAAGTCCGGAGCTGTCTGGCTGCCGTTATCAAAATGAGTGGCGCAGTTTCCGCAAATCATCCCTCCGGCAGAGAACCCCATTACAACGATTTTTTCACCGATGCCAAATTCTTCTTTTCTGGCACGCAGTAAACGGATGGCGCGCTGCATATCTGCCATGGAAGCGTAACGGTCATAGGGGAGAAGCCGATAAGACAGGATCGCAGTGTTGTAGCCTGCTTGATGGAAATACCACGCTACATTTGGCCCTTCACATCCTGTACGCCATGAAAAACCGCCGCCATGGGCAATCAGAATTGTTGGAGAACCTGAGTTACCTGGTACAAATACCAGGTACGGCTCACCTTGTAAGTGAGTATCTTCTCGCCAACCAGGGGTTTTCTCCCAGAGAGGAGTTTTGACAAAGCCCTGCATTCCGTCGTTCCAGAGTTTAAGATTCCCTTCTACATCCAGTGTTCCATCGGGCAGACGATGTTTGGAAATGTTCCGAATGAAGGCGTGCGTTTCTACCCTGTTCTTGAGAAGCGGAATGTTGTCATCATACTTTTTCATTTGATACCCTCTCCCAGAAGCCACCGTACAGCAGGTTCAATGTTTGCATTCCAGAACACAAAATCATGGACACCTGTGCTTTCGTGGTATTCGAAGTCAATCTTTTCTTCTTCAAGGAAGTGCCGGAATATCTGATTCTCCTTATACAGGAAATCTTCTGTCCCGATTGCCATATACAATCCGGGAATGCGATGATTTCCTTCTTTGAGCTTTTTTATCTGCATTTCAGGATTGTTGTCACTTTCGAGAACGAAGGCCGGATCACCGAACACTGATTTATAATAATCATAATTGGCCACCATATCCTTGAATCCCGGAGTCATCTTCTCGACATTATGAACAATCAATGCTCCGGAGAGCGAAAAAGCTTTTTCAAAGGTGTCCGGAAATTGTAGAGCTGTATGGATTGCACCGAAACCGCCCATAGATAAACCGCCGACAAATGTATCTTCTTTGCGTGAAGAGAGATGGAATGTATTACGCACATAGTCGATCAATTCCTGACCGACGAAGGTTGCATACTTGTGGCCAGTAGCTTCAGAGTCCAAATAGAAGCTATTCTCTCCTGAGGGCAGAATGACTGCCAAATTGTATTTGGAAGAAATCTCAGAAGCGTTTGAATACAGTGCCCAATCCAAATTGCCGCCATTATAGCCGTGCAATAAGACAAGAATCTTTGTCGGTCGTTCATAGTACGTATTGCCCATTTTCATCTCGGGGGGAACATCATTGGGAACAAAGAGTTTAAAATTTACAGGTCGGAACAATGACTTGGAGTAAAAGTCAACAGAAAAGAGTGCCATTATTATGCCTCCAATACCTAATGGACCCTATTTAGGGTATACACAATCATAGCATCATCAACACAGCGAATCATACCAGGCAGTGATGGAATATAATCATACCGTTCCCATTTGTCAGGGGCTTTTAAGATTTCCTCCGTACAATGCTGCATTGCTGAAATGTACTTATTACTTAACATAAGTCGTCCATGGCTGGGGCAAAGCCATTTCACTTTATTGAGTTGTTTCATGTGTTGTACGAGTGCCGCGTGAAATGCCTCAACAGTTAAAAGTTCCGCGTGGTCCAGCGCAGGAAAGCCGTCTATCACAAGCGTAGGCGTTGACAGGATAGCGTCTCCGGAAAACAGAATTCCGGTTTTACTATCAATAACCATACAGTTACCGGCACTATGGCCGGGCATATGCACTATGGTTTCAATTCTGCCACCGAGATGAAAGGTCATCCCGTCGTGTACAGCTCGGACAAACCTGTCGCTGAGAGGAACAACGGCATCTTGGTTGAACGCTAATGTTGTCGGGAGCATTCGACCGGCTTCGCAGCTTAAGGATTCCTTCCAATAGGGAATATCGAATTCGTGCATATAGACATTCTCAAATTGGCTGTTTCCGCCCGTGTGATCGCCATGCCAATGCGTATTAAATACAGATACCGGCTTGTCTGTAAGCTGCTCTATTACGCTCTTTAGATTGCCAATCCCGTATCCAGTATCTAACAGCAATGCACCGCATTCGCCGCAAATCAAATGCATCCAGACTGACCCTCCCGAATTGCCATCATCAAAGTACAGATGGATAATGTTCGGGTCCAATCGGTTGCAAAATGCCTTGATGAAGGGATTTGATGCAAATTTGATTGCATCTTGTTTGCGGATTTCAGCGGCAAAATCATCTTGTTGCCGCATTAATTCTTTCCAACGCATACGGATCAGCCCTTAACTGCGCCGACAACTACGCCACGAACCAGATATTTCTGGATGAAAGGATAAACCAGCAGAATGGGAAGAATGCCGATGACAGCCATTGCCATACGGATTGCCGTACCAGGAAGATCAACACTACCCGTTCCCAGCAGCGCCGCAGTAGAATTGCTGCGCAGCGCCTGAATGTTGTTCATGATCTTCATCAGCAGCATCTGAATGCTATAAAGCTTTTCATTGCTGACATAGTACAAACCGTTTGTCCAGTCATTCCAATAGCAAAGGCCGGTGAAAAGGCTGATGGTTGCAACGGTAGGAACAGCCAGAGGAAGCATGATTTTTCGGAAGATGGTCATTTCAGTCGCTCCATCAATTTCTGCTGCCTCAATCAAAGAATCGGGAATGTTATTGGCGTAGTAGTTCTTTACCAGAATTACATTAAATGCTGTAACGAGGTAGTTGGGAATCAACAAGGCAAAGATAGTATCTTTGATATGGAAAATTTTGGTCCACATAATGTAAGACGGAACAATGCCACCATTGAACAACATGGTAAAGAAAACGAAAAACGAGAGAGCATTGTGATATTTGAAGCTTTTACGAGACATTGGATATGCAAGCATCGTGGTAAGGATAACACTTGCTGCAGTACCTACTACAGTTACAAAAACAGATATGCCATAGGAGCGAAGAATAACAGCTCCCTGCTTGATCATATAGTAATATGCGTCAAGGCTCCACTCTTGAGGCCAGAAAGAATAGCCATTACGAATCAAAGCGGACTCTTTAGTAAATGACGAAATGACGATCAGCGCCAGTGGAAGCAACGTAATAATCACTAACACAGTGAGAATGATTGTTGCCGCTGTATTAAAGCGTTTACTCTTTAACATTTTCTCTGACCTCCTTAGAACAATGCATTATCAGCATCAAGTTTGCGGACAATCTGGTTTGCAATCAAAACGAGTACAAAACCAACAATGGACTGATACAGTCCTGCAGCAGCAGACATACCAACATTATTAAGTTCCATAAGGCCACGATATACATAGGTATCAATTGTCTGTGTGGTTGCGAAGATAGCACCGGAATTCTGCGGTACCTGATAGAACAGACCAAAGTCGGAATAGAAAATACGTCCTACAGACATAAGAGTCAGTGTAATAATCGTGGGCTTCAACAAAGGCAATGTGATGCTGCGGATCTGACGGAGTTTACTAGCTCCATCAATTGCAGCCGCCTCAAACAAGGACTTGTCAATACCGGAAATTGCCGCCATGAAAATGATTGACTGGTAACCAACATTTTTCCAAAGGTTGACTATTACCAGAATGATAGGCCAAGCACCAGGCGTTGAGTACCACGCAACCGGATCAAGCCCAAGCCAACGAAGGAACGTGTTATTGATAAAGCCGGTATCTGCATTCAAAAATGCATATGCGATGAAACCAATGACGACCCAGGAAAGCAGGTTGGGTAAAAGCATAACCGCCTGATAGAACTTGACACGCTTCTTTTCTCCTAGTTCACACATCAGGATGGCAACGAGAATTGCCGCAACGGTGCCAATGATAATGAACACCGTGTTGTACAGCAATGTGTTGCGCGTCATAATCCATGCGTCTTTGGTTTTGAAAAGAAATTCAAAGTTGTCAAAACCGCACCAATCGCTCTTAAAGGGGCCCTTCATCAGGCTATAGTTTTTGAACGCCAGGAAAATTCCAAGCATGGGGGCATAGTTATTGATCAGAAGATATAGGATGCCGGGTAATGCGATCAGGAAAAGTGATAGGTTCGTTGCTGCCGTTCTGCTCTTTTTTTTCATGAATAACGTACTCCTTTTCGCCGGTAGTTAAAAAAGAACCGGAAAGCCAATTTGCATTTTCGCTGCTTGGCTTTCCGGTTAATTTAACCGAAATCAGTGATAATTATTGTGCAGCTTTCCAAGCGTCAAGCTGTTCCTGTTTTGCGTTCAGAATATCCTGATAACCTGCATCCTGCAGAGCTTGATCAAACTTTGCCAGTTCGGTATTGGGGTCAACGCTACCGCACAGCAGACCAGGCAGATACTGACTGATTGCATTTTTAACAGCGGTGTACTGCGTGTTCAATTTACTGGAATCAAAGGTGAAGCCCATGGCAGGAGAAGTCTTGGCCTCTTCGTTCTGCTTCTGCTCCCACTCCAAGGAAGCAGGATCCGTACCGGCAGTGGGATACATAATAAAGAAGTTGCCAAGCGTACCGCAGCTCAACTGTGCAGTGTAAGGAACCGTGGTTGAATCCTCACCTTCAGGGTAACTGACAGTACCATCATCATTCATGATATAGTCGCGGCCTTCAATGCCGTAAATCAGAAGATTGACGATATCCTTGTCCGTATAGGTCAGGTTTAGGAATTTCAGGGCAGCTTCAGGCACATCCGTGGTAGAGGCAATCATCCAAGAAACTGCATTGATGTCGCCAGTGCCGAGATAAGCATCACCAATCATCTTTGCGCCCAACTCAAAACCACCGCACTGTGCTTGCAGAGATGCTGCAGTGTCAGCTTCAGGATAGCTATAAGCGGCAATGTAGCCAAAGTAGTTGCCAGAAGACATGCACTCGGCAGCAGTGCTGGTCGTAGTGGCTGCATCCTTCATGATCAGGCCCTCATTATACCAAGTGCGGGCGAGATCACAACGGCTTTTGAAAGTGTCCGTTGTGTAAAGATCCTGAACTGTCATGTTGCCATCCATCAGGACACCAACAGGCTTATAGTAGTCATCGGACAGCCAATCAATATCCCCCATAGTCATCTCGAGACCACTTACACCATTTTGAACAGGCGCAAGCGGAATCATGTCAGATTTAGCTTCCTTGACTTGTTCCAGGATAGGCGTTACATCCTCCACGGAATTTACGGTAGACATATCAATGCCAAGTTCATCTGCAATATCTTTGCGATAGATGAACATTGGAGTAAGAGCAAACGGCTTATATGTAGGAATGCCATACAGTTTTCCGTTTACCTTGCAGGCATCCAAGAACTTGTCCCCAAGAAGAGCTTTGGTCTCAGGTGCGCAGCTGTCAATCAGATCGCTGATGTCATAGCACATATCGGTAGAGACGCAGTTGCCAAAGTTGCCAAGAGACTGATAAACATCAATCTTTTCACCGCCCTGCAAGGAAAGGCTAACTTTATTTACATAGTCTGCAATAGAGATGGGCTTTAGTGTAATCTCCGCACCAATCTTCTCGCGAGTAATCTTGTTAATTTCTTCCTCAACTACATCCAAATCCTCTTCAGTAGGGATGTTGTTGAATGTCGCGTAAGCATAGGTGACCTGATCATAGCTGCCATTCCCGGTTGCAGAAGCTGAATCTTCTGTTGTCGCGCCACTGGCAGAGGAAGAAGCAGATCCGCCACAAGCTGCCATGCTTACTGCCATAGCAGAAGCCATTGCGATAGCTATTGCCTTTGATGCTTTTTTCATTTTCTTTCTCCTTCTCCGTTTCCGGATTTATTGATTTTAGTATAGCAGGCGGTTTTGAATCTTGCTTTCAATTTCGAGACTGATTTTTTAAATTTCAAGTAAAGTTGGAAAAACATTATAAAAAACGAAGGCGTTTCATCCTCGCAAGCCCAAACTATCTGATATGTGTTTCTGGATTTAGTCGTAGGGATGAACAAGAGACCTTAAATTGTCAGAATGTATAGTTTGCATGCTTACGAACAAGTTCTTCGCGGGTGGACAAATCAGATGTGGCACCGCTGATAACAGTCCATGTAGCTGCAGCAGCATAGTTGCTAGTGATAGTATCACAAAATGATTATGTAAGTTATCCGTATTCATGTGTGTGGCGACCAGCACCTGAAAGCGCTTGCCCCAGACCTTGCGGGCCAGTGCCACGCCGATCTCGTGGCACTGCTCCGGGGTGACTTCGCCCTCGCGGAAGCTTTGGTAGGCATGGAGCGCCACCACGCCGTCTGTTTTACCAAAGCGTTCCTGTACAGCCCGCATATCTTCCCACGCATGATTTGCCCTGCAATGGATGCCGGTGACGAGCTGGGCGCTCTCGTTCAGCTTTGTCTTGGCATCATTTTCTGCATAGTGCAGCGTTTGGGCAAGGGCATCGTATTCGGTTTTGTCCGGGTTGGCCGCATAGTCAAGGACGCGCTGCAGGCTGTCCTTGATTGCCCAGATCTTAGTTACCGCCAATGAGCAGATCCCTTATTTCATCTGCACAGGCTGTAATTTTAGCACCTGCACTCGGTTGACAGTTTTCTGCAATTTCATCCAGTTTATCCAATACATCAAATACCTCCTTGGGCGGGTGCCCGCCCGGTTCATATCCCAGCGCCCGCTGGCGTAAGTATTCCGAGAGAGACAGCCCGCACCGTTTAGCCATCAGCGTCATTTTTCGTTTCTCTGTGACGCTGACGCGGACATTGATTCCAACGCTGCGCTTTCTCATGCGCCAGCAGCCTCACAGGGGTTCGGGGCTGTCCACGTAGGCTTTTCGGCGGGTTGCCCTGTGGCAACACTTCGCCCATGCTTGCTCTCCTTACGCGACCTTTGTGACGCTAATGACGCTGATGACGCTGTTTGTGAGATATCCCATTTGAAAAGCTGGGTTATGTCAATATCAGCGTCATTAGCGTCATCTGCGTCATTTCCGTCATGGGAGAACTTCATCTGCCGCGCCTGCGAGGTGCGGTGGGTTTCATAGCGGATTCCTCTTGGCGTAAACACCGTATCGAAGTGTTCCACGATTTTTCGGGTCAGCTGGTGGGGCAAAACGCCCTCGATATCGGCTGCGGAAAGCAATTCGGTAGCCGTGCCTTGCCATGTTCCGACGCTATCGATGTAGTCAGCCACTTTCCAAAGGTAACTCGGTACAGCCTTAGCGACAATCTGTTCGGTGCTTTCTTCCTCGTCCAGCATCCAAACGCAATTTTCTTCGTGCAGGCGCAGTGTTTTGTTGTCCATATCGCGCCCGGTCACCAAAATGCTGGCGGTCTGGCTCATACGCTTGCGCTGCATGACCC
>PPYE01207882.1_pt1 | contig 17435 bp, 17 predicted proteins | sample 1559881 | NCBI WGS metagenome assembly PPYE01 (sample SAMN08240022, study PRJNA423297) | Human gut metagenome, whole genome shotgun sequencing project. | reverse complement strand
GACGTCGCTGATCCTGCGCAGGTGCGCGAGCTCTTTGCCGCCGCGGGTCCCTTCGACCTGCTGGTATGCAATGCGGGCATCGCCTGGTCCGGCCTCATACAGGACATGACTGACGCCGAGTGGCGGCGTATTTTCGACGTAAACGTGAATGGTATGTTCCACTGCTGCCGCGAGGCCATCCCCTATATGGTGGAAAAAAAGCGCGGCTGCATCATCTGCACCTCGTCCATCCTCGGCGTGCGCGGCGGCTCCTGCGAGACGGCCTATTCCGCGACAAAGGGCGCGGTCATATCCTTCGTGAAGGGCCTGGCAAAGGAGCTCGGCCCCTCCGGCATCCGCGTGAACGCCGTCGCCCCCGGAGCGGTGGACACGGACATGCTCTCCTGCTTCACCGCGGAAGACAAGGCGGCTATGGCTGAAAATTCCGCTCTCGGCCGCATCGGCCTGCCGGAGGACATAGCCCGCGTCACCGCCTTTCTGGCCAGCGACGCCGCGTCATTCATAACCGGCCAGATCCTCGGCGCCGACGGTGGCATGATCATCTAGGCCCTAATTCATGAACTGCTCTATCGCGCGGTTCAGCTGTTCGATGGCCTCCATGTCGCCGCTCTCCACGGCGTCTGCCAGGCAATGCTCGACGTGGTCCTTGAGTATGACCTTGGCTGTGTTGTTCAGCGCGGAGCGCACCGCCGCGAGCTGCACCAGGACCTCCGAACAGTCCCTGCCGTCCTCGACCATCTTGCGCACCGATTCCAGGTGGCCGATGGCCCGGGAAAGGCGGTTCAGCACGGCCTTTGTCTGCGTATGCTGATGCTTATGCTCGTGGCTGTGACTGTATTCCAGCCCATCCGGCCCTATGTGTGTATGCTCGCTCATCCGATCAACTCCCACCATGATTCTAAATACCCCACCCCTTTTTGTCAAGCGCAAGCGGAACCCAGTCTGAGCACACAGAACGCCCCGCAGCCTTTGTGACTGCGGGGCGCCTTTTATTCATCTATCGCGTCAGCTCAGAGGCTCGCCACGAACGCAGCAAAGTCCGCCTCCTGCGGCGCCGCGCCCGAGTTGTGCGCGTACTGCATGAGCTCCGCCGCCAGCGCCGCGCTGACCTCGTAGCCCGTTTCCGCCGTTTCCTTGAAGCGGCGCATCTCCAGCTCTCCGGGCATGAGTATCTCGGACACGCCCTCTGCCTTGCGGCTGGCCTTTATCGAGCGGATGTACTCGTCCACCGTGCGGCGGAACTGGGCCAGGGGCATATAGCGCTCGGGGTCCACGAGTATCATGGCAAAGCCGGTGTTCACCGCCTCGCCCTTGTTCGGGAAGCCCACGCCATCGCCGTAGCTGGCCCCGGCCAGCAGGGCCGAGAACATCTCTATCATTACCGCCAGGCCGTAGCCCTTCGGACCGGCTATGGGCAGGACGGTCTTGGCCGCGGCGGAATCCATCGTCGGCTTGCCATCCGCGTCCAGCGCCCAGCCCGCCGGGATGGGCTTGCCCTCGCGCGCGGCGGCCTGGATTTTGCCCATGGCCGTCACGGTCGTGGAGATGTCCAGGATGAGCGGGAGCTCCTCCCCCGCCGGCGCGGCTATGACTATCGGGTTCGTACCCAGCAGACTGTCCGCGCCGCCGTAGGGCGCCACGCAGCGGACGGTATTGCAGCAGAACATCGCTATGAGCCCGTCCTCCACGGCACGCTTTGCAAAAAAACTGCCGCAGCCTATGTTCGAGGCCCGCCGCCCCGTGGCGATGACGATACCGTATTTTCTCGCCCGCTCCACCATCTGCTCATAGGCGCGGTACATGACCACTACGCCGCAGCCGTTGTCGCAGTCGAAGGCCACCGTGGAGCCGCCGTCCATGGCGACACTCAGCTTTGCGTTCGGCTTCATGGCTCCGTTTTCAAAGCGCTTGAGGTAGTTCGCAAAGCGGGAGAGCCCGTGGGAATAGATGCCCGTGAAGTCCGAGTGCGCAACTGATTCGCCCAGGAGCCCCGCGTCGTCCGCGTTCATGCCGTGAGCCGTCAGCAGGGACTTGCACAGCTCCATCTCCTGCGCATAGCTTATCTTCATGCCCGACACCTCATACGGCGTTGTAGCCCGCCTCGAAAGCCGCGCTGTTCTTGGCCTCGAACTTGCTCTTGCCCTTTTTGCGGAACATATCGTTCATGCCGTCGCGGCCCTCGTCGTGCGTAAAGTCGCCCAGGAGCTTTGTAATGGCGCCGATCATGACGATGTTCGCGCCCTTCGGATGGCCGACCTCGTCGGCTATCTGGTTGCAGTGGACGCTGACGACCTTGATGTCGTCGCGGACGTTCGTGTCCTCGGTCATCATGTCCGCGTTCACGAGGATGGTGCCGCCGGGCTTCACCATGGTCACGAACTTCTTGAAGGACGGGGTGTTCATGGCGAGCACCAGGTCCGGACGCTGCTGGCCGGGGTTATATATCCTGCTCATTCAAATGGCGATAGGTTTGACCCTGGGCAGTCTGCTCGGAAGTCTGCTCCTGTAACAAGATGCGAAAAGCCCCCGCTCCGGCCTCAGCCGTTGCGGGGGCGTATTCTTTTCTCAGGCTCAGCCCAGCTCCACCCAGGCGGAGTCCTTCTCGCCGGACTCGATGACAGCGTGGACGAAGCGCACGCCGTCCAGGCCGTTTTCGACGGTCTGGAAGTCCAGGTCCTCGGCCGTCGGGGTCTCGCCGGACTTCAGCTTCAGGAGCGTCGTGGCGACGTTGCGGTAGATGTTCGCAAAGGCGCAATAGAAGCCCTCGGGATGTCCGCTGGGCAGCCTCGCTCCCGCGGCTGCCGGCACGTCCAGAAAGGCGCAGCCCTTCGACAGTATCTGCGGCGCCTCGCCGTGCCGCGTATAGCGGACGTAGTCCGGGTAATGCTGCTCCCACTCCAGCGCGCCTTTGGTCCCGTAAATGCCCAGGCGCAGCCCGTTCAGCTTGCCCGCCGCCACCTGGCTGCACCAGTACGAACCGTGGACGCCGTTCTCATACTCCACGAGGATGTTGTCGTTGTAGTCGAGCTTCTTGCCGTAGCGGTCCACCGTGGCGCACAGGCGCTTTATGCGCAGGCCCGTGAGGTAGTGAACTATGTTCTCCATGTGCGTGCCGATGTCGCCCACCGTGTTGCCTATGCCGGTGAACTTCGGGTCCGTGCGCCAAATGCCGGAGTTCACCTCGCCCTCGCGGGAGAGCTCGTCCAGCAGCCAGTCCTGCACATATTCCGCGCTCACGGATACGATGTCCCCGATGTCGCCGCGGCCTATCATCTGCCGCATGACCTTCACCATGTTGTAGCCGGTATAGGTGTATGTAACGGCAAACACCAGGCCGCGCTCCTTCGCCAGGCGGCAGAGTTCCTCCGCCTCCGAGACCTCAAAGCACAGCGGCTTTTCGCAGACCACGTTCACGCCCGCGAGCAGAAACTCGCGGCAGACCTCGTAGTGGACATAGTTCGGCGTGCAGACGGAGACAAAGTCTATCTTGTCCTCGCCTCGCGCGGCCTCCGCCTTCACCATCTCGCGCCAGTCTGTATACAGGCGCGAGGGGTCAATGTCGAACCTCTCTCCACAGGCCGCATTCTTCTCCGCGTGTCGGGAAAAGCAGCCGCTCACCAGGCGGACCCTCGGGTCCAGCATCATCGCGCTGCGGTGTACGTTGCCGATGAAGCTGCCCAGGTCGCCGCCTACCATTCCGCAGCTCAGTTTCTTACTCATGCTCTTGGCAGTTCCTTTCCGGGGCGGCGCAGGTGAGGCTTGCCTCCACGCACCTCATATAATCTATTGATTGCTTCGCGTAGACGTCCATCAGCTCAGACTGCGTGCTCAGCGCGCCGGACTCATAGGGGTTCGCCAGGCGCGGCATGAACTCCATCGTCAGGCTTCCGCAGTAGCCGATGTCCATAAGCGTTCTCAGCGCAGCCCGGAAGTCCGTGGAGCCCAGCCCCGCCGCCTCGCGCGTGTTGTCCGCGATGTGGACGTGGACCAGATGCTTTGCTATCATGCGCAGGCTCCGGGGTATGTCCCGCTCTTCCAGGCTCATGTGGAAGAGGTCGGCCATGAGCTTCACAGCCGGGTGGTCTATCTCCTCGACCAGGCTGAGCGCTTTCTCAAGGGTGTTGGCGAAGTAGGTCTCGTATCTGTTTATGGCCTCGATGGCCAGGATGACGCCGCGGCTGTGCGCGTAGTCCGCCGCGCGGCGTATGTTGCGCACCGCGCAGGCGCGGATATCCTCTATGCTCCGGCCCGCCGGAGGGGCCACCCGGCCCACGGGCGAGGGGACGACTATCATGAGCGGCGCGCCCACGCGCACGGCGAGGTCCACGCTGTCGCAGACGTACTTCACCGCCGCCTCGGCCGCCTCCGGCTCCGAGGCCGTGAGGTCACGCTCCTCCGGGAAAATGCCGCACAGCGAGGTGCAGGAGAGCCCGTACTTCTCCATCAGCGCCAGCAGCCGCTCTGCGTCCAGCGTATAGGGCTCCGCGGCGAACTCAATGCCGTCGTATCCGCAGTTCTTCAGTCGGCGGAAGGACTGCTCTATGTCCTCGTCTCCGACTATCCACTGGGTCATGCTGTACTTATACATCGGCGCTCCCCCCTATCAGTCCGGGTAGAGGATGACCTCGAGCGCCTCGCCGGAGCGCATGGCCTCCAGGCCTTCGCCGAACTTCGACAGCGGCAGCCTGTGGGTTATGAGCTTTTCGACGGGGATGAGCCCGGAGTTCAGCATCTTGACGGTCGGGTTCATGGAGAAGTGGCCGTTGTAGTTGCCGTAGACGAAGAGGCCGTTCTTCATGATATCGGTCTGGCAGATGGTCTGCTGCGCGTGCTCGTTCAGGCCGATGATGACTATGCGGCCGGCGCGGCGTGTGCAGGCTATGGCGTCAGGCAGCAGGGTGCCGACGGCGTCGGCGCAGATGTCTGCGCCCAGGCCGTTCGTCTCGCGCAGGACCACGGAGCGCAGGTCCTCGCTCGTGGGGTCCACCACGAGGTCCGCGCCGCATTCGCGTGCGATATCCGCGCGCAGGGCCGAGGGCTCCGAGACGATCACCTTGCCCGCGCCGTTGGCCTTGAGCAGCATGGCATAGTAGAGGCCGATCGGCCCGCCGCCCAGCACCAGCGCGGTCTCGCCCGGCAGGACGCGCACCGTGTCCATCGCGCCCATGACGCAGTTCACCGGCTCGCAGAACACCGCGAGGTCCTTCGGCATATCCGCAGGGATCTTGGTCAGCGCCTTCTCCGGCGCGACGAAGTACTTGGCGAAGATGCCGTCTATCGTCACGCCCATGATCTCCTCGTTCTCGCAGAGGTTGGGCCAGCCGATGCGGCAGTATTCACAGTGCTCGCAGTTGATGTTCGGGATGAGTACGACCCTGTCGCCGGCCTTGAGCCCGCTGACGGCTTCGCCCGTTTCAAGCACCGTGCCGACGCACTCGTGGCCCAGGACGATGCCCTTGGTCCCGGCAAAGCCGGGAGGGTCGCTCAGGACGTGGACGTCCGTGCCGCAGATGCTGCAGGCCTCCATCTCCACGAGCACGTCGTTCGGCCTTTTGACCTCCGGGACCGGGCGCTTTTCAAAGCCCCACTTGCCTATGTCCTGAAATATTACGGCGTCCATTGTTCTCATGTGTGTATTCCTCCTTAGTTCAGGCGGTTTTTGTACCCTTGGTATCTATTATGACCGCGGCGACTATGATGACGCCCTTTATGACGTTCTGCCAGTAGGTCGAGACGCCCACCATCGTGAGGCCGACGGTCAGCACGCCTATGATGAGCACGCCGAGGACCACGCCCCAGAGCTTGCCCTTGCCGCCCGTCATGCTCGTTCCGCCGAGGACGACGGCGGTGATGACGTCCATCTCGGAGCCGTCGCCCGCCGAGGGCAGGCCGCCGCCCAGACGCCCGGCCAGGACGATGGCCGCAAAGCCGTTCAGAAAGCCCGCGATGACAAACACCAGCACCTTTATTTTGTCCGCGTTTATGCCGGACCATTTCGCCGCCTGAGCGTTGCCGCCGCAGGCGTAGATGTGCCGGCCGAAGCGGGTCTTATACATCGTGAAATAGCCCAGGGCCAGGACGATGAGCATGAAGATTATCGGGAGCGGGATGACGCCCGCGATGTAGCCGGAGCCCAGGAAGGTGAACGCCGGATTCGTCACGCCGATGGGCGTACCCTTTGTAATAATGTAGGCAAAGCCGCTGCACACGCTCATGGTGGCCAGGGTGGTTATGAAGGCGGGGATCTTGAACCGCGCCGTTATCGTCCCGTTTATGAAACCGATGCCCGTTCCGATGACCAGGGCCGCTATGATGGCGAGGACGGCGCTCTCCGTCGTTTTGAAGATCAGCGCGCTGACCACGCCGATGAAGGCATACATGGAACCGACAGAAAGGTCGATGTCGCCCAGCAGGATTATCATGAACATGCCCATCGCCGAGATGCCCGTGACGGACACCTGACGCAGGATGCTTATAGCGTTGCTGAAACTGAAGAAGCGCTCGGCCAGGAGCGAAAACAGTATGATCTCCAGCAGCAGAAGGAAAAGCAGCGAGAGCTGCCGTATGATTTCAATGTTTCTAGCCTTTTTCATTTCCATGCTCAACACCTCAGTTCAGCGCAGCGTACAGAATTTTTTCCTGGTCCAGCTCCACGGTGGGGCTGTCCAGAGTTATGGCCCCGTCGTGCATGACCACGACACGGTGGCTGACGCGGAGTATCTCCGGCAGGTCGGAGGATATCATTATGATGCACTTGCCGCTTTCCGCCAGGGAGCGCATCAGCTCGTAGATCTCGGCCTTGGCCTTCACGTCCACGCCGCGTGTAGGCTCGTCCAGGATGATGACGTCCAGCTCCATGGATATCCACTTGGCGATGACCACCTTCTGCTGGTTGCCGCCGGAAAGGCGCTCAAGCAGCTGGTAGCGGCTCTTCGTGGCGATGGAGAGCTTCTGGATATACTCGTCGGTCAGCTCCTCCTCGCGCCTCGTCGTGCGGAGGAACCAGGGCAGCTCCCGCAGTTTGACCAGCGTGAGGTTGTTCTGCACGTCGTGCCTCGTGATGAGACCGTATTCCTTGCGGTCCTCGGGTATCATGCCTATCCGGTTCTTAATTGCGTCTGCCGGGGATCGGAGCTTTATGGGCCGGCCGTCCTTTATTATCTCGCCGCAGTCGCTGGGGTCTATGCCGAAGAGCACGCGCGCAAGCTCCGTCCGTCCCGCGCCCACCAGGCCGAAAATACCCACTATCTCTCCCTTATATGCCGTGAAGTCCACCGGCTTGTCGTATTTCCGGCTCTTTATGCCCCGCGCTTCGAGACCGGGTACCAGGTTATCGCGGGAGCGGCGCTCCGTCACCTTGTCCACAACCTCGCTGCCTATCATGAGCTTTATGAGCTCGCGCTCGCAGACCTCAGCAACTGGCAGCGTCGCCACGCTGTGACCGTCCCGGAACACCGTTATCCTGTCGCCTATCTCGAATATCTCCTCCATGCGGTGGGAGATATACACGATGCTGATGCCCTGGCTCTTCAGTTCCTTGATGAGCTCGAACAGGGTCCGCACCTCGCGCTCTGAAAGGCTGGAAGTCGGCTCGTCCAGAATGATTATCCGTCCGTCGTGCGAGAGGCACTTGGCGATCTCCACGCCCTGCTTTTCCGCCGTCGTAAGCCTGCCGACCTCCGTACTGACGGGCAGGTCCAGGCCCACTTTCCTGAGCATCTCCTCCGCTTTCCTGTTCATCGTATCCCAGTCGATGACGCCGCGCTTCGTCGGCTCGAAGCCGATGGAGATGTTCTCGGATATGCTCATGTTCGGCATCAGGTTGAACTCCTGGAACACCATGCTGATGCCCAGCTCCAGGGCGGCCTTCGGGTCCTCGATAACGGTCTTTTCAAGTTCCCCGGCCCCGTCCGCCAGGTAGATGTCCCCTCCGTTCGGGCGGTAGACGCCGGTCAGGATCTTCATCAGCGTCGATTTTCCGGCTCCGTTCTCGCCCATCAGCACATGCACCTCGCCCGCGCGCAGCTCAAAGTCCACGCCGCTCAGTACCTGTACCCCAGAAAAGAACTTGGAAATGTTTGTCATTTTCAAAATGGTGTTTTCCATGCTCCATCTCCCGTGCATGCGCCCTTTTTTCAGGCTGTCCCGGCCGCCTTGCAGCGGCCGGGAGCTTTTGCGCTTTATTTGTTCAGATAGGCCTCGTCCCTGGCGATGATGTCGGCGCAGTTGTCCGCGGTGACGATCTCGCACTCGATGTAGACGTCCTCGACCGCCTCGCCCTTCAGGTACTTGACGGCGTTTTCAACGGCCTTGTAGCCCATGGTGTAGGGGTCCTGGGACACGGTGGCGACCAGGTTGGTGCCGCCGGCTATGGCGTCCATGACCTCTCCGTCGGTGTCAACGGCGACGACCTTGATGTCGGTCCTGTTGGTGGACTGGGTCGCGGCATAGGCGCCCAGGGCCATCTCGGCGTTGGCTCCCAGATGAACTGGACCTCGGGGTGAGCGCCGATGATGCTCTCGGCGGCATTGAGGGCGGTGCTGCGGTCGGCGTTGCAGTCCTGCTCGGCCACTATCTCGATGTCGGGATAGGACTCGGCGAGCTTGTCCAGGAAGCCCTGGGCGCGGTCAGCGGTGGCGGAGGCGGAGGGCCAGGTGAGAATGGCGATCTGGCCGCTGCCGCCCAGCTGCTCGCCGATGTACTCGGCCGCAAGCTGGCCGATGCCGTAGTTGTCGGAGCTGACAAAGCTGGCGACGTCTGCGCCGTCGATGCCGATGTCGCAGGTGCCGATGGCCACGCCCTTGCCCTGGGCCTCTTCGATGGTCGGCACAATGCCCTCGGAGTTGCAGGGGCCGACGATGATGTAATCAACGCCCATCTCGACGAAGTTCTCTATGTCCGCGACCTCCTGCTGCAGGTCGCCGTCGGCGTACTTGTAGATGAACTCGACGCCCAGCTCGGCGGCGGCGTCCTCCATGCCGATGGTCTTTATCTGCCAGTGCTGCACGGCGCCGTAGCCGTGGGAAGCGGCGATGTAGTACTTCTCGGTCTCGCCGCCGTCGCTCGGCTCAGTGCTGGGCTCGGTAGTGGTCGTGCTGTCGCTGGGCTCGGTGCTGGGGTCGGTGTTCTCCGTTGTGCCGCAGCCGGCAAGCAGGCCGAGAGCCATGATGGCCACCAGGAGAAGTGCTGTTAGCTTTTTCATCATTTCATTTCATTTCCTTTCTGTGCTGTTCGTTTGATTTTTAATTAAAGACCGCGCCTGGCCCGGTCATTTAATTTCCGCAAAGAGCTTGTGGAGGAAGTCTATCGACTCCTGAGTGTACTGGTCGTAGAACTCCTCGCAGACCACGCCGCCGAAGGGGTCCGCCGCGGCAGGCAGCAGCTCCATGGAGACCCATCCGTCATAGCCGATGTCGCGCAGGGCCTGCGCTATGGGCTTGAAGTCTATATGGCCCCTGCCCGGCGCGGCGCGGTTGCTGTCCGCGATGTGGAGGTAATAGAGCTTGTCCCCCACCTCGCGCAGCGCGGCGGCCATGTCGGACTCCTCTATATTCATATGGTAGGTGTCGCCCATGACGCCGACGTTCGGCAGGTCTATCTCCTTCACCATCGCAAGAGCCTGGGAAAGACGGTTTATGAGATAGGTCTCATAGCGGTTCCAGGCCTCCAGCGTCAGGCGGATGCCCGCGGAGAGCGCGTACTCGCCAGCCTCGCGCAGACCGGCGACCGCCCAGCTCCACTCCTGTTCCGCAGGCGCTTCGCTCGCCGTTTTCATGCAGGCGGAGGCCTGTACGCTTATCGAGTGCGCGCCTATCTCCTTGGCGAAGTCCACGCAGCGCTTCACATAGTCCACCGCATTTTTCCGCACCTCCGGCTTTGAAGAGGCGAAGTCCCGCTCGGCGCTGAATACTGCGCAGATGGAGCTCGCGGCGATCTTGTAGCGGCCCAGCAGCGCGCGCACCTGAGCGGCGTCGTAGCGCTCCGGCTCGCCTACAAGGTCCACGCCGTCGTAGCCGAAACGCGCGAGACGCTCGATGCTCTTCTCCACGTCCTCATTGACGTATACCAGTGTGTTGTATGAGATCTTTATGCTCACTTTTTCTTCTCCTTTCGCACTTAGCATTGACAATGTAATCGTTTACATATTACGGGAAACACGCGAGACTCGCCTTGGCGGTCTTACGTGTTAGCCTCGCTTGCGCGGGCATGGGGTGAATCGGAATGTAGATTTCATGTATTCTCCGGGCCTGCCGTGGATTCCCTCAGTTTGAGCTTGTGGGGCATGACGATGTGGACATTGTCGTTCTCCGCCTTTTCTATGCAGTCCTTCAGCTTCTGCATCGATGTCCAGCCTAGCTCGTAGCAGGGCTGGGCGACGGTAGTTATATAGGGGTGGAACATCTTGGCGTAATCGACGTCGTCGAAGCCCGTTACGGAGAGCTCGCCCGGGACCGAGAGTCCCAGTTCCCTCGCCTTGGACACCACGCCCAGGGCCAGCATATCCGAGCCGCAGAGGATGGCCGTGGGCCTGTCCGGCAGGCTCAAGAGGCGCTCCGCCGCAGCGATCCCGCTCTCGTAGCTGTAGTCCTCAGTGCCTACTACGTATTCGCTCCGCACGGGCCGCCCGGACGGCCCGCCTGACACGGAGTCGCAATAGCCCTGTTTTCTCTGACGGGTGGAGAGAAAGCGGTTTTCTATGTTCACATAGGCTATCTTCTCGTGGCCGAGCTGGCGCACATGGCGCACGAGCTCGCACATCGCCCCGTAGTTGTCTATGGACACGTATGGCAGCGGAACATTGTCCACCGCCTCCGCGCACTGTACTATCGGGTAGCGGTCGACGTATTTGCCCAGCCAGGCGTCGTCATAGCAGCAGGTCAGGAAGATGGTTCCGTCCGCGCGGCGGCCCTCCATCATGCTGGTGAAGATCTTCTCCTGGTTGGCGTCCTTGTCGCTGCTTATGAAGGCGCTGTAGCCCAGAAACTGCGCCGCGTCGCAGATGCCGGAGAGGATGTGCGAATAATAGGGGTTCGTGAAGTTCGGCACCATGATGAGCACGACCTTGCTCTCTCCCCGGCGCAGGTTGCGCGCAGAGGGGTTAGGCACATAGCCCAGCTTGTCTATAGCCTGCCGGACGCGCCGCGCCGTCGCCTCGCTGACCCTGCCGCTCTCGTTCACCACGCGCGACACCGTCGCCACCGAGACCATCGCCTCACGCGCTACGTCTTCAATTGTTACATTAGTATCTTCCAGCATAATGCTCAATCTATCGTCATAATGTAATGGTTTTCAACTAAATTAATGCACAATTCTCGTGCTCAAGTCAAGGCTCAGTTTTGCCCATATAGATTTTTTGAATAATAATCACAGTTTCATTGCGCTTTGATTGTATAGTTTGACGTAGCACTTCGTCCTCCCAGGCTTATCCACCCGCGATTTTTTCAAAAAGTGCGAAATAATGCTTGACTATGGCCTGTAAAAACGTTTACACTATGCCCATATGAAGCATTTTTATTAGGAGGTACACTCAAATGAAAATTGGTTTGGTATCGGCTATACTGGCCGACTATGGCTTCGAGAAGATGGTCGATACCGTATCGGAGCTGGGTTTCGACTGCGTTGAGGTCGCCTGCTGGCCCTGCGGCAAGGCGGAGCGGCGCTACGCGGGCGTCAGCCATATCGACGTGGACGAGCTCGACGAGGCCCGGCGCGACTACATTCTCGACTACTGCGCGCAGAGGAAGGTGGAGATCTCCTCCCTCGCCTTCTACCCCAACACCCTGGACGGGGACCCGCTCAAGCGCGCGGCGAACGTCGAGCATCTGAAGAAGGTCATCCGTGCCTCCGCAATGCTGGGAGTCAACATGGTGACCACCTTCATCGGCCGGGTCCAGAACATGGACATCGAGGGCAACCTGCGGGAGGTCGCGGCGGTCTGGCCGGGCATCATGCAGCTCGCGGAGGAGCTGGGCGTGCGAGTGGCGATCGAAAACTGCCCTATGCTCTTCGGCCCAGACCAGTGGCCCGGCGGCCAGAACCTCATGACCACCCCCGTCATCTGGCGGCAGGTCTTCGATATCATAAAGAGCCCCATGCTCGGCATCAACTACGACCCCTCACACTTTGTCTGGCAGATGGTAGATTACATCGCGCCGATATATGAGTTCCGGGACAAGATCTTCCACGTCCACTTCAAGGACATCAAGCTCTACCCCGAAAAGCTCCGCCAGTGCGGCACCATGGCCTACCCGCTGGACTACATGTCCCCCAAGCTGCCCGGCCTGGGCGACGTGGACTGGGGCGCCTACTGCTCCGCGCTCACGGACATCGGCTACGACGGCGCCGCCTGCATCGAGGTCGAGGACAAGGCCTTTGAGGACTGCGAGGCCTCCGTTTTGAAATCCATCCGTCTCTCCAAGCGCTATATGGAGCAATTCGTCATCTGAGAGCGGGCTTTTCAGGTTCATTTAAGTTAGGCATTGTATCCTGTAGCCGGGTGATGCTTGATGAAAATACTTATAGTCGAGGACGAGGCGCTGCTGGCCGAGGGGCTGAGAACGCTCCTGGAGCTGCGCGGTTTTGAGGTTGAGGTCGTGACGGACGGCGAAAACGGCGCGGAATACGCCGAGACCGGCGTTTACGACCTGCTCATCCTGGACGTCATGATGCCGGGGCTGGACGGCTACAGCCTGGCTAGGCGCGTGCGGGCCAAGCGCGTCGCAACGCCCATCCTCATGCTGACGGCCAAGGGCGGAGTACGGGACCGGATAGAGGGCCTGAACGCCGGCGCGGACTACTACCTCACCAAACCCTTCGACAACCGGGAGCTTTTGGCCTGCATCAACGCCCTGCTCCGGCGCCAGGGCGCGCAGGTGGACGTTCTCAGCTACGGGAACACCTGCCTCGACCTCACCGGATACACGCTCAGCGCCGTCGGCAGCGTGCGCCTCTCCTCCCGTGAATTCGACGTCATGCGCTTGCTCATGCATAACCGTCACGGCAGAGGCCGAGACGACCATCGACATAGGCGATGAGACCAGCCTCGACGGGCTGCGCTACGTCTCCATCGGGGACGGTAACGTCTACCCCGTCAGCTCCGACCTGCTGACGAACTTCAGCTACGGGCTCTATGACCTCGTGGCCACGGAGACCCTTCCGGATATGTCCGAGCTCGTGAGCTTCAGCGTCGAGCGCGCCTCCGGTACGCTGGTCATCGATTACCTGGAGGGCTCCGACCTGGCCTACACCGACAGATACACCTACTTTGCCGAGGACGGAGACGGCTGGCTGAGTCTTGACAGCGAGCTCGCGGAGAACTTCGTCTCCCAGATAACCGGTCTCACCTGGGGCGACTGCGTGGACTACAAGGCCGATCTCAAGACGCTGGGCAATTACGGGCTGGACTCCCCCGCTGTGACCGTCACGGTAAACTACACAGAAACCACGGAGGTCGAGACGAACGAGACCGACGAGGATGGCGAGACCATCACCGTGGAGATGTCCTATTCCGAGGACGATTACGACTACCTCTACACCCTGGATGGCGAGGACGCGGACTTTGACGACGTGCTCGATCAGGTGGAGGCCCTGCCCAGCAGCGGCTCCGCCGAGGGAGCGTCGCTGGAGCTTGGTGAGCTCATTTCGCTCAGCTTCCACGCCGAGGGCTATGAGGACGTCGTGCTCAGGATATACAGCTACGACAGCGGCTCCTGCGTCGCCACTATAAACGGCGAGGACCCGCGCTTCACCGACCGCACCGCCGTACAATCCCTGGTGGACAGCGTGAACGCCGCCCTCTCCGCCATGGAGGACGGCAGCACGGACGACGTCGAGGCGGAGTAAAAACCAACAAACAGCTGACGGCGCCGCCCCGTAAGGGGCGGCGCTTCGCTTGACTTCTACTCCCGCGCTTGCTACAATGGTCCAGCCGAAACCAGAATATGTGTTTGATAAAGGAGGCGCCGCTGTGAGTCAGTCGGAAGCCACTGTTCAATATGCCCAAGCGCTGAAGGCCGGGCAAAAGACCTATAAGGAATGCGTCCTCTCCGGGCGCTACCCCTACCTGCAGATACTGGACGAGATCCTGCAGGACTCGATGGTCGCGGGCAACGTGGACCTCGGCGTCATAAACATCCCCTCTGACCAGATCGTAGGGACCAAGGGCGAGGGCCGGCGCAGGGCCTTCGCCGCGGACTTCATGCCCCTGCTCTCGCCGGACTCCGAGTTCGCCGCAAAGTGGATCGAGCTCTGCGCCGCTCACCTGGGCGACGAGGGCATACGCGACCCCATACGCTGTTACGAGTACATGGGCCGCTTCTATGTCCAGGAGGGCAACAAGCGCGTCAGCGTGTTCAAGAGCTTCGGCTCCCCCACCGTCCCGGGCTACGTAACCCGCGTCATCCCCGCCTACTCGGAGGACGAGGCCGTCGTCATTTACTACGAGTTCATGGACTTTTACCGCCTGAGCGGTATGTATCAGGTCTATTTCAGCCGCAGAGGCAGTTTTGCAAAGCTCCAGGCCGCGCTCGGTTATGACCCGGACCACGTCTGGACCGAGGATGAGAGGCGCCGCTTCCAGTCCGCTTTCCACTATTTTAAGGAGGCCTTCACCAAGCTCGGCGGCAAAAAACTCGGCATCACCACAGCCGACGCCCTGCTCGTATGGCTGGACTTCTACCCCATCGGCTCCATCAAGGAGCTCACCGTCCCCGAGATAAGCAAGACCCTCTCCACCATCTGGTCCGACCTCAAAGTCAAGACCCAGGCGGAGCCCATCGAGGTGAGCACGGACGCGGAGGATACGCCCTCCAAGGGCATACTGACGCGCATCTTCGGCTCGGTCTTTCTGCCAAACCACCTGAACGTCGCCTTCATCAACCGCCCGGACCCCATACACAGCAACTGGATCGCCGCGCATGACCTCGGCCGCCGCACCATGGAACAGGCGATGAGCCGGGAGGTCTCCGTCCGCAGCTACAACCTCTGCCCCGAGGACGACGTGGACGCCGTCATGGAGCAGGCTGTGGAGGACGGGGCGCAGGTCCTCTTCGCTACCACGGCTCCGCTCATCTCAGCCTGCCGCAAGCTCGCCGCAAAGCACCCGGAGGTGAAGGTCCTCAACTGCTCCGTGTCCATGCCTTATCCCGGCGTGCGCACCTATTACAGCCGCATCTATGAGGGCAAGTTCATCACCGGCGCCATCGCCGGGGCCATGACAAGGAGCGACAGGATAGGCTATATCGCCAGCAACCCCATTTTCGGCGTGCCTGCCGGCATCAACGCCTTCGCCCTCGGCGCAAGGCTGACCAACCCGAACGCCAGGATAAGCCTCGCCTGGTCCTGCTCCAGCGAGGACCCGATAAGCGGCCTGCTCGAGCAGGGCGTGGACATCATCTCCAACAGGGACATACCCACTCCCAATCAGCCCCAGGGCAGCTGGGGCCTGTGCAGCGTGGAGCAGGGCAGGACGCTCAAGCCCCTCGCCTCGCCCTACTGGGACTGGGGCAACTTCTATATCCGCCTCGTCTCCTCCATCCTCCACGGCGGCTGGGAGGCGCTGGACTACAAAAACAGCGGCAAGGCCGTCAACTACTGGTGGGGCATGAGGAGCGGCACCGTCGGTCTCAAGCTCGCAGACGACCTGCCCGACGGCGTGCGCAGCCTCGCCAACATCCTCTGCCAGGGCATCATAGACGGCACCTTCGCCGTTTTCCACAGGAAATACCGCTCCCAGGACGGCAGCGTCGTGAGCGATGGGAACCGCTGGCTCAGCCCGGAGGACGTCCTCAATATGGATTGGCTCTGCGACTGCGTGGACGGCAGCATCGCCGCCTATGACGAACTGCTGCCCATGTCCCGCTCCATCGTGCGGCTCCAGGGCGTCTACCGCGACAAACTCCCGCCCGAAAAGGAGGGGCCGACGCTGTGAAGCTCCTGCTGCTCTCGGACAAGGAAAGCCCCTACCTCTGGGACTACTACCAGCCCGGCCGGCTCAGCCCCTACGACCTCATGCTCTCCTGCGGCGACCTCAACCCGCGCTACCTCAGCTTCCTCGTGACGATGGGCCGGGCGCGGCTGCTCTATGTCCACGGCAACCACGACATAGGCTATGCCAAGACTCCGCCCGAGGGCTGCGAGTGCATTGAGGACAGGCTGGTCGTAGTAAACGGCCTGCGCATACTCGGTCTCGGCGGAAGCGCCATGTACAGCGGCGGGCCTTACCAATATACGGAACGCCAGATGCGCTGGCGCCTGCTTCGCGCGGAGCTGGCCGTGCGCCTGGCCGGCGGCGTGGACATCCTGCTTACCCACGCCCCGCCCCGCGGCTACGGAGACGCCGAGGACTACGCCCACCGCGGCTTTGAAGCCTTCTTCCCATTTCTGGACCGTTTCAAACCCAAATATCTCATACACGGCCACGTCCACATGAACTACGGCATCAACATCCCGCGCCAAGTCAAGCGCGGCGATACCACTATCATCAACGCCTGGGAGCGCTATGTGCTCGAGGTCTAGCCCGCCGCCGCGCGATTGACAGCCGCTCACGCGGGGTGGTATAATCGTTTCATACATATACCTCTTACGGTATGGAGGCGAAAGTCATGAAACAGTGTATGGACGCGGAAAACCTGCACCGCAGGCTCAAAAAGATCATCGGTCAGGTCCAGGCCATAGACCGCATGGTGGACGAGGACGTCCCCTGCGAGGACATACTGGCCCAGATAAATGCGGCCAAGTCCGCGCTGCACGGCTGCGGCAAGGTCGTACTCGAGGGCCACATCAAGCACTGCGTCCGGGACGGCATCGAACACGGCAACCCGGACAAGACCATCGAGAGCTTCACAAAGGCCGTGGAGCGTTTCTCAAACATGGGCTGAACAGGGGCGGCGCTGCGCCGCCCCTTGCTTTTTGGCCCTTGACAACGTATACCCGTATGGGTACAATATAGGCATACCCCTTAACGTATGGAAAAGAGGTCTGTCATGAAAAAGCTGGTGGAAAAGCTGGAAGGGCTGCTCGAGCTGGGCGGGATAAAAAAGGACGTGACGCTGCTGGTCATCTCCGGCGCGGCGGTCCTGATGAGCCTGGCGGGAGTGCAGCCCTTTCCCTTTGACATTGCCTGGGTGGCGATAATCCTCTGCGGCCTGCCCATCATACTGGAAGCCGTCATCGGGCTGGTCACCGCCTTCGACATCAAGGCGGACGTCCTGGTGTCCATGGCGCTCATCGCCTCCGTCTGCATCGGTGAATACTTTGCGGCGGGCGAAGTGGCCTTGATCATGCAGCTGGGCGCGCTGCTCGAGGAGCTGACGGTCGCCCGGGCGCGCGCGGGCATCGAAAAGCTCGTCCACCTCACTCCGCAGACCGCCCGGCTCCTGGAGGACGGCGCGGAGCGCACCGTGCCGGCGCAGGAGGTCCGGGTCGGGGACCTGCTC
>PPYE01585490.1_pt1 | contig 17437 bp, 20 predicted proteins | sample 1559881 | NCBI WGS metagenome assembly PPYE01 (sample SAMN08240022, study PRJNA423297) | Human gut metagenome, whole genome shotgun sequencing project. | reverse complement strand
GTCAGTAATAATCTAAATTTACTTGAGGTATTTTTTTATGTCAATTTCCTGACTTATTTAAAGTATACAGGAAGCTCCAAAGTTCATCTACACGGGCAGTAAGAGAATCAACCTTACTCAACGCTCTATCATAAGATTTCTGCATATCACTAAACTTTCTAGAAAGATCAAGGTATGCCCGATAAACTGACCGCAATACCACCACAATCTTCTTAATCAGCGGCTTTGCTTTCTTTTCCCGGTAGGTTTTCCCCGTTTCCAACGTTCCAGCCTCCGGCAGCACCTCCTCTGGATCGGCAGAATATTTCTCTGCAAATCGTTCCATCTCTTTTACCATAGGCGCAATCTCCGTTAGCTTTTTCTCATATTGTGCCACATTCTTCTTTGCATGTTCTGCCTTCTTATCGGCTTCTTTCCAGCTTTCCCGAGCCGAAGATATATCCTGCTCAATATTTTTCAAATGATCCAACCATTTTTCATTGACTTCTTGCATAGTAGCATTATGCTCTTCTAAGTCCGCTTTCTGCTCTTCAAGTGCCGCCACTTCCTTTGCACGTTCCTGCTTTTCAAAATCCAGCAACGACAAATGTTTTTCATGGGTTCCTTTCTGCTCCCATTCAATCCCATGCTCCAACATAATTGAGGCAAGCTTCTGCTTTTCAGCCGCCACCCACTGATTTAATTCTGTCTCCATTCTCGTACCACCTTTGAAACCGAGTGCTGACAATGCCTGTTTCAAAGATACCCTTGTATCCAGACCGCGCTTACTTCCTGTTGTATATGGTACAAAATCTATATGTAAATGCGGTGTGGCCTCATCCATATGAAGATGAGCAGAAAACACTCTTAAGGTGGGATTTCTCCGTTGAAAATCCTTCATATATACGTCTAGTATCCTCGCTGCCATCTGTCCCTCTTTTGTTGTCGCTCCCATATTGTTTTTATCTCCGATCTGCAGGATAATCTCATGGAATGGCTTTTCCTGCTTTCCAGAACGAATCTTCTCATAATAATCTTCAATCTTTCGGTCTTTTCTAGTCTGTTTAGAATTATATCGATCAAGTGCCTCATCAAATAATTCATGGTACACTTCCCGGATATCCTGATTGCAGTATTCCACATTCCAGTGACTCCGTTTCGGATCTGTATTCTTTGCATGAAATTTTCTACTGTTATGGTTGACAGAACCTTTACCTGTCATAAAACTAATCGTTCTCTTCAATAACTCTCCTTTCTCCCTCTTGGGGTAGTATTCAGCGCCGGATACGGCGCATAAGCTTTGTTACTTTCGTCGAAAGTAACGCAAAAGCACTTTCGACAGCCTTCGTCCATCAAAAGTACCCTTGCGCCCTGCGGGGCTGTTTCCGTTCAGCGATATCCTTCCGTCTGCATCATCTGATTCTTCTCTTTGTCTGTGATTTACAGGTGCGTGCCACGCTCCTGTTATAACTCAAACAAGAAGAATCCCTACCAACGAAAGTTCTCCGGTATTCCTTTCTTATCCAGATACTCCTTTCTGGCTTTTTCCCGCTCTTCTTCAGTCGCTGCTGTTTTCGACTGCGTATACAATTGTCTATTGACCAAATGATCCATCTTTTCTTTAAGTCCCTTACATATCTCATCTGAACAACTGTAATCATCCAGCAAGTGATACGAAACAAGCTGACGAAATAATGTAAATGGAATCTGTACATTTTTTATTTCCATACACTTCTCCTTTCAAGGTGGCAAGATGCCCTGTTCTTAAGAAATGGTCACCTTGCCATCTTCCTTTATTCTGATAATATCCAAAACCATTGGTTTCCCCGTTTGATCGAATCGATTTCCAGTTCCTTTTTTGCATTCCGCAGAGTTTTCTTCTTGATTCCCTGTTTGCTAGCTTCTTCCTCGATCTTTTTCTGTGCCATACCGCCATCAGCCAAAATATCCAACAGAAATTCCTTCGCTATCCGACTTTTTTGTCCTCTTGCATCTCCACTCAAAAGGTCATCTGCACTGATATCATATTCTCCAATCCACTGAAATCCTGTTTCTTTGTCTAATCGGAATGCGACGGATTTTCCTTCCGGTGCAAGGGAACTTTTCACATGGCACATTACCCTTGTCTCCGGTTCGTCCTTCAGCCTCCCCACGATCAAGACACTTCTTGCCGCTGCTTGAAAATCAATGGATCCAAGGCCACGATAAGAAGATTTCCCATTGCTATTTTTATTCATATGACCGATCAGAATGATCGCACAATGATATTTCTCCGCAAGGGCTGCCATCCGCTTCATCAACGGACGAATTTCATTGGCTCGATGCATATCCACATCTGTTCCTAGAAATCCCTGTATAGGATCCAGCACCACCAGTCTTGCTTTCGTTTGCATGATTGCTTCCTCAAGCCGGACATCCACCATAGTTAATGGCTGTTCTCGATCATCGATGACCAGCACTCTGGAACAATCTGCCCCAGCCGCAAGCAGACGAGGTTTTATCGTATCCCCCAATCCATCCTCTGCCGTCTGATAAATAACATTGACAGGCTGTATAGGGTTATCTTGCGATAACACTTCCTGTTTCAGATTCTCTTCACTATCTTGCTGTGCTTCTTTTTGGGATTTCTGGTTCAACAAGATTGGTTCTCCTCTGGTCAGTTTAGCAATAATCTGAAGAACCATCGTTGTTTTTCCTTCTCCTGGATCCCCTTGTATGATTGTAACTTTCCCAAAAGGAATAAACGGATACAACAGCCATTCGATCTGTTCCACTTTCACCGATTCCATGTTGATCAATTTCAGTTCCGGCTCTGATCTTTTCCATTCTGCTTTCTTATTTTCTATCGTCTTCAATTCTATCTACTTCACCTCCTGCCTTTCCGGGCAAGTCTCTGATGAACAGATAATTGGGAATTGTCGTATCTTACAATCCGTGATATACTTAATCTGCGAAGATGGTATATCAGTAAATCTGATTATCAGAGAACTTGCTCAGATATTTTGTCTGGGCTTTTTCTTTTTTCCAGCCCTCATTTCTCCACCTCTCAAACAAACCGTCTTGTTGGAATCACTATAATCTCAAACCTGCTTCCATCCATCAATTCAATCAACACCACATGATCAGACTCAAAATCCACAAGGATAGAAGCAATTTCTAAGTTCTTAGAGCGATTCAAGATTTCATAAACTTTGTTGACCATCTTTTTTGTTTTCATCTGTATTTCTTCCTTCCGCAAATCCATTCAAAATTTCCAACATGGTTCTGATTGGAGTAAATAATTCCTCTCCTGCATCATTCAATGTGTTCAGACGTTTTAATTCTGTCTCAATCTCCCGGAGCTGTTTTCGAAACTGCACCAGCATCAACGGATTACCAACAGCTGTGATCTTTTGATATAAAACACTTTCAATAATGTACTCTTGTCTGGTTTGATATCCACAAAGTTTCACCCTATTATCCAGTTCTTCGTTTTCTTCAGGAGACATTCGAAAAGCAATTGTTACATTACGCCAGCGATTCTTTTTATCCATATTTTTTTCACTCATTCCATGAAGCCTCTCTTTCCTCATTTAACCTGTCTGCCATATCTTTCTGTATCGTAGGAAATAAGTGTGCGTATCGATATGTGATTTCAACACTTTCATGCCCTACTCTCTCTGCGATGGCCACAGCAGAATACCCCATATTAATCAGCAGCGATACGTGAGAATGCCGGAGATCATGAATGCGGATCCGTTTGACGCCTGACAGCTTTACTCCCCGATCCATTTCATGATGGAGATAACTTTTAGAAATCTGAAAGATTCGATCGGTTTCTTTCAGTCCATACAGCATACTTAAATAGCTTTCTAGCTCTTCACTCAAAAATTCCGGCATCACTATAATTCGATTACTTTTCGGTGTTTTAGGATCTGTTATGACATCTTTTCCCTCTAAGCGCTGATAAGATTTATTGATGCGTATAGTATGGGATCGAAAATCCAGATCTGCCGGTGTTAAGGCTAAAAGCTCCCCCATTCTCAATCCACACCAATAGAAAATCTCAAATGCATAAAAGGATATGGGTTTATCTGCAACCGCTTCAATGAACTGTGTATACTCTTCTTTTGTCCAGAAAAGCATTTCCTTTGATTTTTCTTTTCCCATGGATCCCGCCTTACGTGCAACATTACTTTTTAAATCATAAAAGTTAACCGCATGATTCAAAATCGCACTCATTTGATTGTGGATTGTCTTAAGATACACCTGCGAATATCCTTTTCCGTTAGCGTCTCTATGATTCATGATCATGTTCTGCCACTGACGGATATCTGCCGTCTTGATCTCCTGCAGTTTTCTGTCCGCAAAATACGGGAGAATCTTCTTATCGACAATGTGTTTTTTAGTCAGCCAGGTATTATATTTTATCCTGGGTTTAATATCGTTCAGATAAATATCCACAAAATCTCCGAATGTCATATCCAGACTTCTATTTTCCTTTAATTTGAACGCCCTTTCCCAATCTTGCGCATCACATTTGCGCTTAAATCCTCTCTTTGTCTTTTGCTTTCTAACACCTGTCCAATCCTTATAATAGGTGCGAACTTCATAAGTATTGGTCTTTTTGTTTTTAATAACTGCCATTCATTTTCACCTTCTTTCTTGAACTCTCACATTATTTTGTTTCGCTCATACCATAAACACGTTCTTCAAAATATTTACGGCTAATTTTGCCCTTAACAACCACAAATCCCTGTTTTTCCAGTTCATCGTTTAGCTTGCGTACCAGACGATAAGCAAAGGAATCAGATACTTCTAATTCCCGGGCAACTTCTTTTGCTGAGATAAATAATTTGCTCGCCATATTTTCTTCCTCCTTTCCCTTTTTATAAATTCCATCAGTTCATTTCTGAACGGTACGCTTGTATCATAGCATTTCATTTTCGAAATGTCAACAGAATAATTTCAATATTGAACGGTTTGTTTTTATATTTCATTTTTGAACTGTTCATGCTATAATAAGAGACAAGAACTGTGAAGGAGCGATTAATTATGACTGTTGGAGATAAAATCAGGAAATATCGGTTAGAACAAGGATATACCCAAAAAGAATTGGCCATAAAGGCAGGACTAAGTGAGTCAGCTGTAAGAAATTATGAACTGGGGAACCGTACCGCTTCCCAGGATCAATTAGAAAAAATTGCCAGTGCATTAAAAATCAGCCCGTTCGCACTGGCAGATCCTAACTTTGATACCTATATAAGTGTTATGCATTCTCTTTTCGCATTGGAAGACCAGTATGGACTCCATGCCTACAGAGATGAATCCGGGGTGCCTCAACTGATGTTCAAGGATAAAGGGCACGATTCATTAAATATGCTAGATCAAGTTGGTGAATGGGCAGATATGTACCAGAAATACAGAAACGAAGAAATTACGGAAGAGGAATATTTAGCCTGGAGAAGTAAGTACCCAAATAAGCAAAAACGACATTAAGGAGATTATGATTAAATGGATAAAACAAATGACAACATCATTAAAAAGGCACAAACCGCTATTACAAAATCAAAAGATTCCATAGTAAATGTAATTGATGCTAATGGCAATGGAGAAATTGATATAGAAGATTTTATTATTATTGGATTAAAAACCCCTGGCATAAAAGTGGATAGAAATGATTTTCTAAAAAAAGAACTTTTCAAAAATTATCCTCAAGATACCATCGATGACGCAATAGCCTATAACCCAGCACATGCAAAAATTCCTTCCAATGAGATAGATAGAATAGCAGACGAAGTTATTAAATACGAAAGGAACTGTGTTTCGGGTATTTCCGCAGCATTAGGTGTGCCTGGTGGTTTTGCTATGGCAGCAACAGTTCCGGCTGATATTGCGCAATACTACGGATATATGTTGCGTGCAGCACAAAAACTTATGTACTTATATGGTTTTCCTCAAATTGACACTGAAGAGAGAAATCAAAAGTTTGATTCTGAAACCATGAACACCTTAATCATTTGCTTAGGAGTCATGTATGGTGTTCAAGGAGCTAATACTGCTCTAAAAGCAATGGCAACAGCCCTAGGAAAAGGTGTTGAAAAGAAATTGTTAAAAACCGCCCTTACTAAAGGCACAATCTACCCAATTGTAAAAAGTGTTTCTAAATGGTTCGGTGTTAATATGACAAAACAAGTTTTTGCTGGTTTTTTCAAAAAGGCCATTCCTGTAGTTGGTGGAGTTATCGGCGGCGGAATTACATATCTGTCTTTTAAGCCCTGCTGTGATAAACTGCGTTCTACCCTTCAAGACACACTGTTAAGTAATCCAAATTATCATGCTACAGAAGAAGAGAACATAATAAGCACAGCAATCATTAATTCCTTATAATAAAATTATTTTTTATAATTTAACATCAGAAAGAGCAATATTTTAAACTTTATAATAATTCAATAAATAAAAAAGGATGTGTATTATGACCTCAGCAGAATGGCATTCGACACTATTCCAATTTTTAGGGATAATATTTAGTGTTGCAACTTTAATAATATCAATTATAGCGGTATACTTTACATTTCAAAATTTAAAAGAAATGAGAAATCAGCTAAATGAACAGCAAAAACAATATTTTGAACAAAATAGAGGAAATCTTGTTTTTTATATCACTGGAACTGCAACTTCTTCATTTTATTCACTTGTTCTTAAAAATTTTGGTAATTCTCCTGCCAAATTGCTTTATATACGAATTACTCCAGATATTTCTTGGGAAAAAGTAGGGAAATCTAATTTGTCAGAATTTAACTTTTCCAATCTAAAAAATATTTTTCTCGCACCTAAACAACATATTTGTTCTAGCTTTAATTTTGAATCTTATCCAGATAAACAATTTGACATAGAAATAAAATATGAAACATGCGGAAAAGAATATGTAGAAAATTATTCCATTGATTTAAATTTTCAAGATTATATTTTAGGAACTGAACCTTCTATCAAAGATTCTTTATCTGCATTAAAACATATAAATAAATCTATTTCTTCACTTTCTGATAAGCTTCTTTAAAATTAGAATTATTGTCATTTGATTGTCACAACGCATAGAAAAAGCCCGCAACCCCGCATAAATGCTGGGATTGTGGGCTTTACTCTCCTATTCGAACTCAATCGTTCCCGGTGGTTTTCCCGTCAGATCATACACTACGCGATTCACATGATTTACTTCATTGACAATTCTGCTTGTCACTTTATGCAGTACTTCCCATGGAATCTCTGCTGACTCTGCTGTCATAAAGTCAATCGTATTGACTGCGCGAAGTGCAACTGCGTAATCATAGGTTCTTTCATCCCCCATAACTCCAACGCTTCTCATGTTTGTCAATGCAGCAAAATACTGTCCGACTGTCTTGTTCATGCCTGCTGCGTCCATCTCTTCACGGTAAATAGCATCTGCATCCTGAACGATTTTTACTTTTTCTTCTGTTACTTCTCCGATAATACGGATTCCAAGTCCCGGTCCCGGGAACGGCTGTCTGAACACCAGACGCTCCGGAAGTCCGAGCTCCAGACCTGCTTTTCTTACTTCATCCTTGAACAAATCACGAAGCGGCTCAATAATTTCTTTGAAATCTACGTAATCCGGGAGTCCTCCTACGTTATGGTGAGACTTAATCACTGCGGATTCACCGCCGAGACCACTTTCTACTACGTCCGGATAAATGGTTCCCTGTACCAGGAAATCAACCGTTCCAATCTTTTTCGCTTCTTCCTCGAATACACGGATGAATTCTTCTCCGATGATTTTTCTCTTCTGCTCCGGCTCTGTCACTCCTGCAAGTTTCTCATAAAATCTCTGCTGTGCGTTCACCCGGATAAAGTTCAGGTCATAGTCACCTTCCGGTCCGAAGATTGCTTCTACCTCATCTCCCTCGTTTTTACGAAGAAGTCCATGGTCTACGAATACACAGGTAAGCTGGTTTCCGATTGCCTTGGAAAGCATCACTGCTGCCACGGAAGAATCCACACCGCCGGAAAGTGCACACAATACTTTTCCGTCGCCTACTTTTGCACGAATCTCTTTGATTGAGTTTTCTACAAACTCATCCATCTTCCAGTCGCCGGCACATCCGCACACATTTCTCACGAAATTGCTGAGCATCTCTTTTCCCTGTACTGTATGAAGTACTTCCGGATGGAACTGGATCGCATACAGCTGTTTTTCTGCATTCTCTGCGGCTGCTACCGGACAGTCTGCCGTATGTGCTGTAATCTCAAATCCCGGTGCAATCTGCGCAATATAATCAAAATGACTCATCCAGCAGATTGTAGATGCTGACACGCCTTCAAATACTTTTGAAGAGGCTTTATCGATCAACACCTCAGTTTTTCCATATTCTCTGACATCTGCACGTTTTACTTCACCACCAAGTACATGCATCATCAGCTGGGCTCCATAACACAGTCCCAATACAGGGATTCCAAGTTCAAACAATTCTTTTGTATAGGTCGGGGAGTCTGCCTCATAGCAACTGTTCGGACCACCTGTCAGAATGATTCCTTTTGGATTCATATCCTTGATCTTCTGAAGGTCTGTTTTGTAAGAATAAATCTCACAATATACATTGCATTCTCGAACGCGTCTTGCAACCAGCTGATTGTACTGCCCGCCAAAATCGAGTACGATTACTAATTCGTTTTTCACAAATGTTTCCTCCTAATGTTTATCCTAGTATTTTTATTATAATGTAGCACTTCTGAATTTACAAGTTTCTTTTCTTGTAGTTTCACCAGTTTTACTTCCAAATACTCTAATTCTAATCTGTCTGATCAAAGGATATAGCTGTCTGCATTGATCACTTTCGCAAAGAGCAGATCCTGAATTCCGATATTCTTACCAGGCAGCTCTTCTCCATCAGCTTCTCCAATTTGCGCTACATTTTGCGAAATGGCTACAATCACACTTTTCTGTTCTTCATTACACAATACCTGTGCGCAGTTTTGAATCCTGAGGTAATTTAATATCAATTCCGGCGTTACATCTTGTGCAATCTTTACAGTGGCTATATTTCTTACAAGAACTTGATCTGAAGAATTTTCAAGCAATATTTTATCTATGCTAATATTAGGCTTATTTTCAATGATTCTGCCCTCCCATTCAAATTCAAGTCTCTGATAGTCCACATTTAACTTTTTAAATGACGCTTCTTGATTTTTCATCAAAACTACCGTTTCCTTTACCATGAGTTTTGAAATCAACTCATCTAATGTATCTAATTTGACATCTTCCGGTACTTTTAGATTTCCGTACACATAGATGCTGTCTCCCTCTTTCTTCAGTAATTCTTCATTTAAAACTGCATCTCCATAATGAAGTGCCATTCCTGCAGGGATGACTACAAAATTCACTTTTTCATCAAATAGCTCGATACACGATTCCACCATTTCTTCCGGAATGATCAACTGTTCTGTAACAAACCGGACATTTTTTTCGACTAGCTTTTGCAGATCTACCGATTTATCCTGAATAATTACTTTGTCTTTTACATAATATTTGTTGCCTTCTTTTGCTCTCAAAGGGAAATATTTATCTACAATGAATGTGTCATTTAATATCATACAGTCATCCGGATAGATCGAAACGGAATTACTTGCGGATAATTTTGTCAGATAACCCGAAATACTTTCCGCGCATCGAACAGAACCGTTCACATGAATTTTCTCATATTTCTCTAAAATTTCTTTTGTACCTGAATGTATATTGAGGGCTCCATTTACGATTAACAATGTATGTTCCTGAACAACCATAGAATCTGTTATTTCATACGATCCATTGATTACTTTTAACTCTGTCTCAACATCATCTGCAATTTCTATTGTATAATCTTGATTTATCGTGACAGGAAGACGATTTAAAATACTTTTACTGGAAGTACTGACGATAACAATATCTGCATTGATTATCATGTTTTTATAGTTGTTGTAATCTTCTTCTTTCATTTTTCTGGCATCACAGATATCACAATTTAATACATAGTTTTTCTTATCAAACATATTTGTTCCCTCCTAAAATTCTTTTTAAATGTTGACGTGCAGAAGAAAGTTTGGATCGGACCGTTCCTGGTGAAAGCAAAAGGATATCTCCAATTTGTTTGGAATTATACCCTTCCAGGTAACGTAACGAAAAAATTACTCCTTCCAGATCCGGTAAAGTTTCCAGCAGCTTCTCCCATTCTAATCGAACCAGTTCTTCAGAATCTATTTGTAGCTGCGAAAACTCATCCGAGATGATTTCCTTCTTGCCATGTCTGAGCCGATCTACATATAAATTTTTAACAGTTCGATATAACCATGAGCGACTTTGCTGTTCTTTCAGTGTGGATAAGGTATCCTCATGAAGCATTGCGCGCAAGAAAGCTTCATGCACCAGTTCCTCCGCGGTATACAGGTTTCCTGTCATACTATGGCACCAATTGATCAATTCCTCATAATATTTCTTATACAGTTCCTCTATCATACCTTGCGATCCTTTCTTTTGCCTTTCACTTATAAGACGGATAACCGGACAAAAGTGTTGAAAAATATTTCTCTATCCTCATTTCCTCTATTTTCTATTTCTTTGTATACTGAAAAGGCCAATGCACTTTCGTACATCGGCCTTTGGAATTCTCTCCCTTAGGTTTGCTTAGTTTGGGGAATTTGGAGTCAGATTTTCATCTAACATCATATTTAGGAGGGCTGCCGTTAGGCAGCGTAACGGGAGATTTCCTTTTTCAGTTCTTCGCAATGATCACCGTAAACCTGCAGTGATATCACGTTGTTCAGCCCGAGATTCATGATTCCTAAAATAGATTTTGCATCTACCACAAATCTTCCTCTCTTCATATCCATATCATATGGATACTTTGCCACTGTATTTACAAAATTTAGAATTTCCTCGGGGTTTTTAAAGCTAACTAACATTTCACTCATCATGAATACTCCTCTTCTATCTATACTGATGTCTTCCTATGATGCCTTCCATGTTTTACCCTTACGAGGTTATCACATTCTTTCAAAAGAAACAGGGTGAAATATCTTAAAAAGGGAGATTTTTTTAATGAACCGATTTCCTGAAGTCATTTGGAAGCATCCCAACTTCCTCTTTAAATACCTTACTCATATATTTCGGATCTGAATATCCGGCAAGCTCCGCAATCTGATTCAGTTTCAAATGTGTATTTAAAAGCAGTTCCTTTACCTTCTCTATCCTGTATTTGCGGATCGTCTCGGTAAAAGTACTTCCGGTTTCTTTTTTAAACTGTGCGCTTAAATATTCTTCCGATACATAAAGCTTATTCGCAATCTCCTCCAGCGTAATACCCTGATCATAATATTTGCGGATCAGCTTTTTCGCCTGTTTTACCAGAACACTTGTCTCCCCGCCTTCCTCTTCCGTCTCAAACTCAAACAAACCGAAAAAGGCTTTCAATGCAGCTTCCAGCTGGTTCCAGCTCACTGCTACTGTAATTTCCTGCAGGATATTCTGCACTTCCAGATCCAGTTCAACCGAAGCTTTTGCCTTATAGATTCCGAATACAGCTAAGCTCAAATGAATGATCGCCTGTTTGATATCTGCCGGTGTATGAAACTCTTCCTGATAGCAGTTCGCCAGTTTCCAGAAACATTTTTTTAATTCCTCTTTGTTCTCCTGTAAAACCGCCTGTTTTGCCTTTTCTTCCAATTCCACAGGATATTTTAACGGTACCGGATGCTGCTGCTCGATCAACTCGTTGGTGATCAGTGTTCCTTTCGGAAACATCAGATTCCATTCTCTCTGTACACGGATTTCCTGCAATGCAGACGGCATATCCAACAGCCGTTCTACCGTTTTCCAGAAGCAGACCACCGGAGTTTCCAGCTGACTGCAAACCATTGGGACAACGGACTTTTCAAATCGCTCTTTCTGGGACGCTCCGTCTTTCACCTGATAAATCACCATCGTCAACAGCTGCCAGCTGTCGGATTCCAAAATGCAGGACTTATAATGTATAGCGTGATCCCCCACCGTTTCCAAAATCTGCCTGGTCAACGACTTCTGTTTTCTGTAACTGTCCCCTAGCCACACACCAAAAAGTTCTGCCGGTTCTTCCAGAGAAACACCGTATTTTTGCTGCATTGTTTTATTTAATTGTGAATTCTGGCGCACCTGACCATGCATACAGGCCAACATAATATTTTCCACGGAAAAAATCTGCTCTGTCCCCTGATCCTCTGAGATTTCTCTCTCTGCCTGTTTTAAGGCACTTTTCAATTCCGGAATCTTAATCGGCTTCAGCAGATAGCTGTCTGCTTTGAGTTCAATCGCCTTTTGGGCATACTGAAATTCCGAATATGCCGAAAGGATAATGGCTTTACATTTTATATTTTCCTCCCGCAATTTCTTCATCATGGCAATCCCATCCATTTTGGGCATCCGAATATCCATAATGACCAGATCCGGATTCAGTTCACGAATCAGCTGATAGCCGGCTTCCCCATCCGCCGCTTTTCCTACCAGCTCATATTCCGGATTGATCTTGCTTAGAAGCTTTGCCATTCCTTCACGAATCGGCGCTTCATCCTCAACCACTACAATACGCATGTAGTTTCCTCCTCTATCGGTATAAATAAGTGTACTTTTGTATAGTTTCCAACTTCACTTTCAAAATATAATGCTGCCTGTCCCCCATAATACAATTTCAGGCGCTTTCTTACATTTGCAATTCCAAGATGTCCTTCCATCTCGCACTCGTCCTGATTAAGTTTGGCTACCATGTCCGGATCCATTCCCTGTCCATTGTCCTGAATCAGAATATGCAGCTGTTCTCCGCTTTTCTTCATGCGGATATTCAAAGCACACGTTTCCTGATCTGCGAATGCATATTTGATCGTATTTTCCACAAACGGCTGTAAAAGCAATTTGTGGATTCTGCATTCCTTCACATCTTCCGGCATATGAATCTTTACATCCAGACGCTTTCCGAATTTTGCACTCTGCAGCATAATATATTGCTTCAGCCAGGCAATTTCTTCGCTGATACTCGCCGTTCCTCCTGCATTTTTCACTGTATAACGCAGAATGTCCGCAAGTGCGCCAACCATTCCACTGATCTCATACTGCTCATTTTCGATTGCTTTCCAGTTGATCGTATCCAGCGTATTATAGAGAAAATGAGGATCGATCTGCGCCTCCAGTGCTGACAATTCTGCATTTTTCTGATCCAGAACCGCCTGTTTTACTTTTGCGATCAACATCTCCAGATGTGCAACCATCTCATTAAATCCTGAACTGATCTGTTGTATCTCCATAGGCAGATGCGGATCCACTCTCACCTGCTGATCAAACTCACCCTGTTCTACACAACTCATTACGCCGGTAATTGATTCTACCGCCTGAATGTACGGTCTGCTGAAAAAATGAAGCAATATGAGCATGATCACGATCGTCATGCTGATAATGATAAACAAATAAATCCATTGACTGACGGACATTTTCCAATAATACGCAAGTGGCTGCTCATTGCAGATTGCAAATCCGCTGATTTCATGATCTGCTGTCGTATACTGATAATTTTCGGGATTCTGTATCTCACTGAGCTTCTTCCCGATCTTATTTGGATCAGGCGCGCTCACAATCACATCGTCGCTCAGCAGATATTCTCTGGAACCAATATCCGATGCAATTGCTCCGCGAATTCTCTCCTCATTGACACTTAATACGACCGTTCCCTGAAAATTCTCGATAATACGATAGTCTGTAATATTTCTTGCAATATAAAACATGTAATGATTCTTGTCAGCAATCTTCACTGGCTTTCCATCTCCGAAATAAACAGCCCCCCGTTCTATTTTCGGAATCTCAACCTTATCTGCCCACGTCTCACTTCCAGAAAATGACGAAAGACTCTCATAATATATGATCTCTCCCGTCTTTAACTGTATCGTGATCCCTTCCACTCCGGTAAACTGATTGCAAATATGACTCAGTTTTTTCCTGAGACTGGTGCTGTTACTCTCACGATCCCCCCGGCTCTCGTTCAATGCTCTTACAATTTCCAGAACATCTTCATCCGTGCTGAAATCATATAAGATTGTCTCGTACTTATCCAGAACCATCTCCAGATTTTTTTCTGCAGTATCCAGATTACTCTTTATTCGGTCTGATAGATTTTCTTTTAACCGCTTCTGTATATTGATCTGCGAGATAATTGCAAAGATCAAAACCGGAATCAATGCTGTCAAAAGAAAATTTGTCATTAATCTGCGTTTCAGGGTGCCTCGTATTTGCCCGTTTTTTCCTTGTCTCAATTAGCTTCTCCTGTATCTTACTTTCTATTCTCAGCATACCTGCTGACTTTTTTCCTTATTATAGCACACATTCCTATGTCAGCTCTTGTTCTTTTCATGCTGGTGTAAATATTTTTCTTTTGTAGCCAGTCCACCGCGTATATGACGCTCCGATTTGTTCATATCCAACACTTTTCGCGCCTTTGCCGCCAGTATCGGCCGAACCTGAAGTAATCTTTCTGTCACATCCTTGTGTACCGTACTCTTACTAATCCCAAACTGCTTCGCTGTCTGCCTCACTGTCGCATTATTTTCTATTATATAAGTTGCGATCTCAACGGCCCTCTCCTCGATATAATCTTTCATGGAAACCCCTGTATAATTTGTTTATACAATCTATGCAGGGCTAAGAGACAGTATGCGGAATGTACACTCCGATTCGTCTATATTTCTTTTGATATCTACAACAACTAATCTGAACCTGTTTCATTTTTCTGTATCTATTCGATTGTAAATAATTCAGGCAAGTTCCACCACATGATTTATACTATCAATTACAATATACTTCCATGATATAATCTCATAACATGCCTCCGTTTTTTTCGGCACAATATCCCTAAGTCTTCTATTATTGTTCCAAAATCTAAGGTATGCTCAACTTCATAATTTTCTTTTATAAATGCAATACCTTTAAATTGAAAAAGGTAACGAAATGCTTCTTGTATACTAAGATTATGATATTGTGCAAATTCGTTTATACATGCAACAGTAAAACCTATTTTCTTTTCATTCATCCAAAACCTCCTATTATTTAGCAATGGCAAGATAATCTTTTTCCTGCTTCGCCATTCTATTATCCTCCCTTTACTCGTATCTTTAAAACAATCCAAACAACGATGACTCATCAAAAAGTACATCATTTGATAAGCATAGCCTATATGTATCTACAAACATTCTTATAAATTCACCTGATAGTTCTTTATTTTCTTCATAATCCTTTTGTAACGACTGCTGAAAATACGCTCACTTCTACAGCTTCATCATATACCTCGCATATTTCTAAATACGTATTCGAATAATGTCTTCTTTCTTCCGAAAAAGTATTTGTTACATTTCTCCAATTTCCCATACTAATCTCCTTCCTATCCTTCATTTTAACTGCTTTTCATCTGTAACTCAAGAAAATGAGTGACAAAAAGACCGGAATTCCCCTGCAGTCATTACTTTTTCCCCATTCTCCACACTTCAAAGCCTCAAAATTTTATTGTAATATTTTACCAATTTTTACAGTATTACACGCCAAAAAACCGTGATATTATAAGAACAATTCTTCCAGTTTTTCAAACACGCGCGATCTGAAGGATAACAAGAAGAGTAAATTTTTTATGTAGGAGGGCACTATGAAAAATCGTTTACGATCCATGTTTATAGCCGCCGTACTGGTTGGCACAGTTGTCGCAGGAAGCTTCACAGCTCCATTTTCTGTTCAGGCAGCGAAAAAGGACACCACATCTTTTGAAGATTTAAACCAGTCTCAAATAGTAGAAGCAATGGGACCTGGCTGGAATTTAGGAAATCAGCTGGAAAGTGTCACTGACAACGTTCCGGAGGAAACAAACTGGGGAAATCCTGTAATCACAGAAAAACTCATTCAAAGTGTAAAGGCTGCAGGCTTTAAATCGATCCGTATCCCTGTATCCTATTTTGCCAAAATCGACGATGACAAAGATTATACGATTGACAGCAAATGGCTGGATCGTGTACAGGAAGTTAGGAAGTTGTAGACTACTGCATTAAAAATGACTTATATGCAGTGATCAACATTCACGGAGATGGCTATAATACCATCGATGGCAGCTGGCTTTTGTGCAATGGAAAAAATCAAACAGAGATTAAGAAAAAATATAAAAAGGTATGGAAGCAAATTGCAGAAAGATTTAAAAATTACGATGAGCACTTACTGTTCGAGTCCATGAATGAAGAATTTGACGACAGTTATTCTGAACCGAATAAAGAGTACTATCAAAATATTAATGACTACAACCAGATATTCGTTGATACTGTTCGGAAAACAGGAGATAACAATACAAAGCGTTGGCTGATTATTCCCGGCTGGAACACAAATATCGACTATACCACCGGAGACTACGGTTTTAAACTTCCTACGGATCAATACCGTGACAAATCAATCGACAAAGAAGAACAACGAATTATGATTTCTGTTCACTATTACTCTCCATGGGACTTCTGTGGCGGGGAAAACTGTGTGATTACTCAATGGGGCAACGAAGCGGATGATCCTTCCAAAACAAGTACAACCTGTGACGAAACTTACATGAAAAATCAGTTAAATCTGATGAAAACAACATTTGCAGACAAAGGATACCCTGTTTTCATCGGTGAATACGGCTCTATCGACAAAACATCCTATGACAGTGAAAACGAATATTACCGTGCATATTTTGCCCGAAAATTGTGCCAGCTGAGTCGTAAAAACGGATGTATTCCAATGTACTGGGACAATGGATACAATGGTGTCCACGGATTCGGCTTATTTGATCTTACAACATGTGAAATCACGCAGCCTGTCATTATTGATGCCATTATGGAAGGTTTTGGTCAGAAAGCATCTCAAAACAGCACTCTGATGTCCGTCCGCCTGTATGTGTCAGACAGTAAATACTGGACAACCATTCAAAGTGATAACACTGCAAGAATTACCAAAAAAGGCGGCACCTATACTCTGAAACTGAAAGGTGATAAAGATATGCTTTCAAACATCACAACCATCGCTTTAAAAGACTGTGACGTTGAACTTGGAAATCAGACAAAATCCGACTTTACCAATGCTCAGATTGTAATTGACAAGGTTCGTTTTAATGGAACGGATTACACGGTAAAAGAAAATAAGAATGATGAGGTTTTCTCTGAAAAAAGCAGCCTTCAAATGGAGCTGATCAATCAGTGGAACGAAGCAGATCCGATGATCGAAGGTCTGCAGAAAAAAGAATCTTTTTCTTTCCAGAATGCAGACTATAAAGATGAAAATGTGTTAGAGGTTACATTCACCATCTCCAACTTGAAATAAAAATAACAGACTCAGGTAGTGTAAAATAGTTTGTGTTTCTGGTAAAAAATGGCTCCTTTTTGGTAAGAATTCAGATATGACAATTCTTATCGA
>PPYE01433157.1_pt1 | contig 17439 bp, 16 predicted proteins | sample 1559881 | NCBI WGS metagenome assembly PPYE01 (sample SAMN08240022, study PRJNA423297) | Human gut metagenome, whole genome shotgun sequencing project. | reverse complement strand
ACGTCAGCTAATTGAAAAACTCACCTCGTCCATATTTTGTTTCCATCAGAAACCTTCCCGTTAATGCACTAAATAGCTGAACACCCCGGAAGAGAAAAGCGGTATCACAGACGAATTTGTGTTATACTGAAAACGGTGCAAAACAGTATGAATAAAAAAGGCAGAAATACAGTGAACATAAAGGAGCGGATCAGTGATGATAAATCTGGATTCGAAAAAAGAATATCATTCCGTGGGAGAACTGGTACGGGATGTTTTTGGCGCCAGCGTATATATTGCGAATATTACAGGGGGTCAGGGAGGAGATATTAATGAAGCATACAGAGTCAGTCTTTCTTCCGGAGATCTGATTTTTGTGAAGACGAATTCCATTGAAAACGCGGACTTTTTCCGGAAGGAGTCAGACGGTCTCCTGGCTCTGCGGCATGCGGGAAAAATTGGTGTTCCGCATATATTGGGGACAGGAATTGACAGGGAACAGGGATATTCTTTCCTGGCGCTGGAGTATATTGAAGGTTCAGCGAGAGTGAATACCTACTGGGAGACCTTCGGGCATCAGCTGGCGGAGCTTCACAGGGCGGGGTGCCCGGTCTTTTTAAAGGAAAAGAAAACTGTTGCCATTGAAGGAAAACAGGATGGAAACAGCGGCAGAGAAAGCGGTGTCAGATATGGATTTCCGGAGGATAATTATATCGGCGCCAGCGCGCAGAAGAATCATCCGGGAGAAAAATGGGTTGAATTCTACCGGGACTGCCGGCTGCTTCCGCAGATTACCATGGCTGAGAGGTATTTTGATCCCGATATGAGGAAGAAGGCGGAGTATCTGCTGGATCATCTGGATTCTTATTTAAGGGAGCCGGAATTTCCTTCTCTGCTGCACGGAGATCTTTGGAGCGGCAATATGCTGACAGGTCCGGACGGAAAGGCATGGATTATCGATCCTGCTGTCTATGTCGGAGATTTTGAGACGGATCTGGCGATGACACAGCTGTTCGGGAGCCTTCCGGAACGTTTTTATGACGCATACAGTGAAATCAATCCCATTGACAAAAAAGGATACGGCGTAAGGAGAAAGCTGTATGATTTATATCACCTGCTGAATCATCTGAATCTATTTGGAAGGACGTATTTGAGAAGTGTGGTGGAAATTATAGAGGAATATTCCGTAAAAATCCGGTGACATGGAGGAAGGAGATCAGACATGGACAAGAAGATACGGCGCTCTGCGCATCGAGGATGGTTGACGTTTATCATTTTTCTGATTATGGCGGTTTGTCTTGCGATATTCCGTCAGATGGGAAATGTGGATGAGATATGGAATTATAATTTTGGCAGCAACATGGCTTCCGGACTGGTGCCGTACCGGGATTTTAATCTGCTTCAGACGCCGGTGTTCGCGGCGATTCACGGACTGGTGCTTGCGGTGTTTGGAAAGCAGCTTCTGGTTACAAGAGTGCTGGGAGCACTGCTGTTTGCGGGAATCTGTCAGGTTCTGTATCTGTCAGGAGCACGGATGGGAGCGAAAGGAGCGCTTCGGTGGATCCTGCCGGTTGTTTTTCTGCTTTTGTTTAAATATAACGTATTCTTTGAATACAGCTGCCTGATTCTGTTCTGTATGTTATGTGCTCTGTATATTGATATGGGAGAGATGCTCAGAATCGGAGAAAAGAATGGGGAGAAGGAGTTATCTGACGATTATTCCGTGACTGCAGATTACAGCTGTGGAAAAGGTTACGGTCACAGCGGTTATGAAACCTGGTACATACAGCTTCTGACAGGTATCCTTGGAGGAGTTGCTGTGATGAGCAAGCAGACCTTTGGAGGATTTGTGGCTCTGGCTTCCTGGATCGGTGTGGTATGGGTCAGCCGGATGCGGAAAGACAGCGGGAGAGATACGATCCGGCTTCTGTTTTTCCGGATGCTTGGCTCATCGATTCCATGTTTTCTTGTCCTTTTTTATCTGCTTGGGACAGGGAGCTGGGATGATTTCCTGGAGATGAGTGTATTCGGAATTTCAACGTTCAGCAGCAGTCTGAGTTTTGTTCAGTTTGTGACAGAAAATACGGACTATGCAGTGCAGGGAGCGTTCTGTATTTTTGTTCTTGTTTATTCGGTTATCTATATTATCAGATTCCGCAGGGAGAACAGGGGAAAGATCGGCGGGCTTGTAGTGCTGTACGGCGGGCTTGGATGTATTAATCTGTATCCTCTGTGCAACGCCTATCATCTCAACACCTGTCTGATTCCGTTTCTTCTGCTGCTTCTTCCGGCGGCAAACTGGCTGATGAGATGGCTGCCGTTCCGGCTGCTTTCAGTGGGAGCTGTTCTGGCTGCGGCGTTCTATATTTTTATATGGCATCCGGCGGACTGCCTTCAGGACAGCGTACTATTGACGGATGTGCCGCATTTTTACGGGATTTTTATGGATAAAGACGAAGTGGATGAGTATCGTGAAGTGCTGGCGGACGTGTCCGGATGGGTGGAAGAAGGACGGGAAGTCTACATACTGGATAACAGGGCTTCCTTTTATCTGATTCCTGTGAATAAATATCACAAGTATACGGACATGTTTCTCGTGGGAAATCTGGGACTGAAAACACCGGACGAATGTCTGAGGGATACGCTGAAAGGAAATGCGGATGCGGTTTATCTTGTGCCGGAAGATATGGACGGTCAATATCAGTATCCGCGATCGGCAGTTAATAATTTTACGAAAGATTATCTGCTCGACACAGGCAGAGCAGGGGGATTTATTGTATACAGGAGGTAAGGTAAGATGACGAAACAGACAGCGGAACCGATACTGTATCTCGTGATTCCATGCTACAACGAAGAGGCGGTACTGCCTGTAACGAGAGGGCTTTTTGTCGGGGAACTTGAGAGACTGATGGAGAAAAAGAAGATCAGCCGCAGGAGCAGAATCCTCTATGTGGACGATGGGAGCCGGGATCGGACATGGGAGATTTTAACTGCAATGAGCGAATCCGATGAGCGGATAATGGCAATCCGGCAGAGCCGGAACCGTGGACATCAGAACGCGCTGCTGGCAGGGCTGATGGAAGCAAAAGATATGTGTGATATCACAGTCAGCATGGACTGTGACGGACAGGATGATGTGGAAGCAGTGGAACCCATGGTGGATGCATATCATGACGGATGCGAGATCGTCTATGGTGTGAGATCCAGCAGGGAGGTGGATTCCGCGTTTAAACGGATCACTGCCCAGGGATTCTACCGGATTCTGTCCTGGATGGGTGCGGAGGTAGTTTACAATCATGCGGATTACCGGCTGATGAGCGCAAGGGCATTGCAGGAGCTGGCAAAATTTAAGGAAGTAAATCTGTATCTCCGGGGCATTGTCCCCATGGTTGGATTTAAGAGCACTACGGTAGCGTATTCCAGGAAAAAGCGAATGGAGGGAAAGACTCATTACCCTCTTAAAAAAATGTTGAGCCTGGCTTTTAACGGGATCACCAGTCTGAGCGTGCGCCCGCTGAAAATGATCGCGGGACTTGGAGTTGTGCTGGCGGCGGTCAGCATGATCGGTATTATATGGGCAGTGGCGTCGGCGCTGGCCGGAAATACGGTGGCGGGCTGGGCGAGTCTGGTCTGCATCGTCTGTTTCTTAAGCGGGATTCAGATGCTTTGCCTCGGAGTGATCGGAGAATATATCGGAAAAATTTATCTGGAGACAAAAGAGAGACCGAGGTATATTATCAGTGAGAGAACTTATGAAAGGAGTACGGAAAATGGGAATTAAAGTAGGGTTACAGGTATTCAGTATCAGGGAGAGCATGGCAGCGGATCCGGTGTCCGCGATTGAAAACGCTGCCGGAGACGGTTACCGTTATCTGGAAGCGGCCAATCACCGCGCGCTGGAGGATGCCGGTATCGGAGTGGGATTATCCGCGGAAGAACTGAAAAAAATACTGGACGCCACCGGCACGGAGATTATCAGCGCGCATATTTCACCGCTGGATAAAGAAAAATTTAAAGAAGTTCTGGAATATCACGCAAAGATCGGAAATCATAATCTGGTATATCCTGCCGGAACATTTGCGGATTATGATGATCTGATGAGGCAGTGCGAGACGTTTAATGAGTATGGAAAACTGGCGAAAGAATACGGCATGCGGTTTCATTACCACAATCATGCGCATGAATTTATGACAATGGACGGCAGAATGGTTATTGACCTGATGATGAAGAATACGGATCCGGACGCGCTTCTTCTGGAGGTGGATACGTTCTGGGCCATGAGAGGCGGAGTTGATCCTCTGGAGCTGATCCGGAAATACAGAGACAGAATCACACTGCTTCACCAGAAGGATATGTCCGGAAAAAGCGGGTCTCCGGTTAATGTGTTCAGCAGACTTGACCGTGAAGTGTCAGAGGAGCATGTATGCGATTTCAGCTACTGGAAAGGGATGACGGATGAAACGGATTTTGCGGAGATCGGCACCGGCATTATGGACATTCAGAGCATTATCAATCTCGCGAATGAGATTCATACGGTAGAGTATATGATCCTTGAACAGGATTCCACTCAGATGGAGAGTGAGGCGGCTTCCATCAGAAAATCAATGGAAGAATTCAGAAAATTCGAAGGAATTGACTGGAATTAAAAAGAACCTAAATATATTTAAGGATAACCTAAAAATATCACCTTGCCATTTTAAGGGAAAGTGCTATTATAAAGTCATTCGATACAAAGAGGTATATGCAGGAAACGCATAGGCCTCTTTTTTTTATATATTTTTTGATTGATTCGGAAGGTCCGGCTGCAGCGGAACTTCCGAATGTGAATGAACATGGAAGGATAAAAGGAGATGAGAATGTAATGAAGAAACTGGAAGGAAAGACAGCGGTCATTACAGGCGCGTCGAAGGGAATCGGCGAAGGAATCGCCAGAGTCTATGCAAAATACGGAGCAAAATGTGTGCTGGCCGCCAGAGGAGAACAGGTGCTGGCTCTTGCCGAACAGCTCAGAAGTGAAGGGTATGAGGCGATTGGAGTACAGGCTGATGTATCTGATTATGAGAGTGTCAGAAAACTGGTGCAAAAGGCGGAAGATACTTACGGGAGAGCGGATGTGCTTGTCTGCAACGCAGGTGTATGTGTCCTGAAAGATTTTATGGAAGATGATGATTTTAAAAACAGGGATCTGCATTTTGATATCAACATAAAAGGTGTATGGAACACGGTGAAAGTAGTGGTTCCGGGAATGATTGAAAAGGGAGGCGGTTCCGTTGTTATTATGAGTTCGGTTACCGGAGATATGGTTGCCGACCCCGGCGAGGCTGCCTATGCGACATCAAAGGCTGCTCTGGTGGGACTTACCAAGTCTCTTGCAAGGGAATTCGCGGACAAGAACATACGCGTCAACGCGATCTGCCCCGGATATGTGTTGACACCTCTTGTGGAAGGAATGGCAAAGCAGTCCGATCCGGAAAATCCGGCCAGGGCAATTCAGGCAATCGCGGACGCGGTTCCGCTGAAACGTCTCGCGGATCCGTGTGAAGTCGGTGAACTTGCGGCATTTCTTGGAAGCAGCGAATCAAGTTATATTACAGGAACTCAGATTGTGATTGACGGAGGAAGTACTCTTCCGGAAACAACATCGATGGGACAGTGAGAAATTTATGCAGTATGTCATCATTTACGACAGAGAAGGCAGTGTGGGAAAAGAAATAACAAATATGAGCCTGTGGAAGGAACGTCCGGATTTTCATCTGGACAGCAGAATATTGAGAAAATATCCGGAAGTGCTGGAAAGTGTTGAGAGAGACAAACCTGATATTCTGATTCTGGCAGAAGATGAACATGACCCGATGCAGCTTTTTCTGGAGGCGAACAGAAAAACACTGGCAGATATCCATGTCATTGTGATCGGGAGAGAAAAAGATTATGAATCGGTACGTGCCTGCTTCCTGGCAGGGGTATCGGATTATCTGATCCGTCCTCTTGATACGGAGGAGTTAAAAAACTCCATACTCAGAGTCTATGCGGATTTTGGAATTGCCTATGTTGTAAATGAACTTGAGATGAAAACGGAAGCGCTGATCGAAACTGTGTTTCAGGGCGGCGGAGAGGAACATTACATTATCACCAACATCATTGATCAGATATTTCAGGACTGGAAAGAAGATCCTCTCTACTGTCAGGTTGTTTCCGACAAGGCGAAGAAACATATCTATGAAGTGATGAGTGAGAGAAAGCCGTGGATTGAAAAGTTCCTTTACCGGAGTGATTTTACCTATGGATCCGGTTTCTCGCTGCAGACAAGAGAAGAAATAGAGAAGGACTGGCTGCGATGTTTTTCGCAGGCGGCCGCCATTGTAAAAAAATATCAGATGATAGATGACAGGCTGGTATATCGAATTGGAAAGTATGTGATTGTACATGTGGATGAAAGACTGTCGCTTCAGGATGTCGCGGATGGTGTGTTCCTGAATCCAAGTTATATCAGCCAGGTGTTTAAGAAAGTGACGGGAATAAGTTTTTCCGGATTTATGACAGAAGTAAAAATCGACAGGGCAAAGGTGCTGCTCAGAGACAGAAAAATAAGGATCTGTGATGTGGCGGCAACTGTGGGATATGGAAATCCGGAGTACTTTACAAAGCTTTTTCACAGAAAGACAGGATATTCTCCGGCAGATTACCGGAGAATGCTCGAAGAAGAGAGGAGAGACTAACATGACGGTGGAAGAGATTTTTGAACAGACATCCAAACAGGAAGTTTTTGACAAATCCATTGAGTACTGGAACAGTGGAAAAACAAAGGAATGGCTGGATCTGAAAATCGATCTGGTGATCGGAAAAAGAGAGGGATATTACTTCTGGGACATGGACGGCAAGAAGCTGATGGACGTACATATCAACGGCGGAACCTACAGCCTCGGGCACAGGAATCCGGAAGTCATCAGTGCTCTGATTGACGCAACAAAATATGTGGATATCGGAAATCATCATTTTCCCTCCCCGCTGAAAGCAAAACTGGCGGAAACCGTGGTAAAGGCTTCCACAGAAGGGATGAAACATGTGATCTACGGATCCAGTGGAGGCGAGGTTGTTGACCTGGCAATCAAATGTGCCAGGGCGGCAACCGGGCGAAAGAAAGTGATCAGTGTGGAGAACTGTTATCACGGGCATACGGGTCTTGCGGTAGCGGCAGGCGCCGACAGATACTGTCATCTGTTCCACGCGGAACGTCCGGAATTCGTAAAGGTTCCGTTTAATGATGTGAGCGCCATGGAGGCGGCGCTGAAAGAAGGCGACGCGGCATGTGTCATCATGGAGACCATTCCCGCCACTTATGGATTTCCGCTTCCGCAGGAGGGGTATCTTCCGGCAGTGAAAAAACTCTGTGAAACTTATGGAGCTCTCTACATCGCGGACGAGGTGCAGACAGGTCTGATGAGAAGCGGAAAGATGTGGTGCATAGAAACCTATGGAGTGAATCCGGATATTATCGTAACATCCAAGGGATTTTCCGGAGGCATCTATCCCATCTCCGCGGTCATTTTAAATGAAAGGGCTTCCTGGTGGATGACACAGGACGGCAGTGCCCACATGGCCACATTCGGAGGAAGCGAACTGGGATGCGCCTGCGCGCTGAAAGTATTTGAAATCATTCAGCGGGAAGAAACGAAGAAAAACGTTGCGTTTATTTCCGATTATCTGAGAAAGGGGCTGGAAGAGATCCGGAAGGACAACCCGGACACCTTCACCGGAATTCGTCAGAACGGTACGATCATGGGACTGGAATTCGCGGGAAAAGAGGGCGCTGTTTATGTGATGCAGCATCTCTATCAGAATGGTGTGTGGGCGATCTATTCCCAGCTTGATCCTCATGTGCTTCAGTTCAAGCCGGGAATCCTCTGTACAAAAGAGTACTGCGATGAACTGCTGGAGAAGATGGCAAAGGGAATCGGAGAAGCACGGGAGGATATTTTAAAGGAGGCGTGATGCTATGGCATTTGAAAATGTGGAACTGTTTGACCGTATCGCGGAAGATGCTCTGGAAAAATACGGATGGCAGGACAGAGATGAGTCAAAGCTTATCGTTCTCTCCGAAAACGCGACTTATATGGTCAGAAATAAGGAAAATGGAAAGAAAGACGGTGTTCTGCGAATCAGCCGCCCGGGATATCACACACTGAATGAACTGAATTCCGAAATGAAGTGGCTGAAACAGATCAATGATTACACACCTCTTGTGGTGGCAAATCCAATCCGCGGGCTGGACGGGGAAAATATCCAGCAGGTCAGAGGAAAAGACGGAAACAATTATTTCTGCGTGATCTGTGAATATCTGTCGGGAAGCGCGCCGGATGAAAACAATGAGGCTCAGATGGTGCGTCAGTTCCGCTATCTTGGAGAGACGACTGCGTATCTGCACCGGCAGACGGAAATATGGAACGGAACATCCAAACTGGACCGTATGGAGTGGAATTACGACACGATTATCGGGGAACACGCCGCCTGGGGGCGCTGGAATGATTTCCCTGATATGACGCCTGAAGCGGAGGCGCTTCTGACAGAAGTGTCCGGAATCATAAAAAAGAGGCTGGAGCGTTACGGAAAGACGGAAAATAATTACGGCCTGATCCATGCGGATCTGCGCCTGGCCAATCTGCTTCTGGAAGGAGAACAGATCAAGGTAATCGACTTTGATGACTGCGGGTTCGGCTGGCATCTGCATGATCTGGCATCAGCATTGAGTTTTATAGAAGAAAAACCAATCGTTCCCAAACTGGTCAACGCATGGCTCGACGGGTACAAGAAGGTGCTTCCTTTTACGGATACGGATTTTGAGGAGATTGATACTTTTATCATGATGCGCCGCATGCAGCTCACCGCATGGCTGGCAAGCCACAGAGAATCCGGTCCCGTGGCAGAGTTAAGTCAGGGCTGGATGGACGGAACAATCGAACTGGCGGAGAGATATATACGTTTATTTGGATAAATAAAAAATAGAAAAAGAAAAGGAGAGATGAGTTATGAGTGAAACAACGATGAATCATGTCAGTCATTCAGGTACAAAAGCCAGGTCCAATGCATTGTCAAAATCAATGAAACTGGTTTATGTGTACGCCATGGCCACAGGCGCGATATTCACTTTCATGTGTTACTGGGATGGAATCTTCATGTCCTACACAGGACCTGCAACATTCCTGGCATTCGCCCTGATGACCCTGATGGTGCTGCCGACCGCGTTTGTGTATGCGGAATTTTCCACCATGCTTCCGAGTACCGGTTCCTGCCTGGTATTTAATACGGTAGGACTGAACAAACACGCGGGATTCTGGTCAGCCTGGCTGATCATGTGTTCCTGGATCGCGGTTCCGGCGGCAGGAGTTCTGGGAATCCTGGAATGGCTGAGGTATCAGTTCGGACTGAATACATCAGGCAGATCGGGAATCATTATAGGAATCATTATTCTCTGCGCATGGTGCGGACTGAGCATGTGTAAGAATGTAGTTGCCGGAAAAGTACAGTCGTTTATGCTCTTTGCAGGAATCGCGGGAGTTCTTATCTGTGCGCTGCTGTTCCTGTTCAGCGGACACTGGAGCCTTTCCAATTTTGCAGGTTTCTTCTCAAGCAGCAATGCGAAACAGTGGGGCGGTTCCTTTGGAACCGGTATTGCATGGGTGGTAGGATGTTCCTTCATGATTACACCGTATTTCGGATTTGAGACTGTGCCGGCAATGGTTGAGGAAGGCGACTTCCCGATCAAGGATCAGAAGAAAGCAATCCTCGGTTCTGTTCTCACATGCGGCGCTATTTACGTGATTTTCTTCTTCTGCCTGGCAGGCGTAATGCCGTGGGCACAGCTGACAAACGGCGGTGACTGCCATCCGTTCATCACATTTGAGGCACTGGAGTATGTGTTCGGTCCGAAGATCGCATGGTTCATATTCGTTATGGGAATTGTCGGAGTTGTGTTCCCGATCGGTACTTCCGTACTTGGATTCTGGTATTCAGGCGTGCGTATGATCTATGCGATGGGACGTCAGAATTTCCTGCCGAAACAGTTCTCATATACGAACAGATACAACCAGCCCATACTGCCGAATATCCTGATTCTGATTGTAAGCATTGGATTTATCACAATGCAGAGTATTACAGCATTCTTCGACCTGATGGCCTTTGCCTGCTCGCTGTGTTATGTGATTACGTCCATATCCGCTCTGGTGACAGAGAAGAAACATCCGGAGTGGGAGAGACCGTACCGCTGCAGCAGAGGCATGAAGATTGCATCCATGATTATCATGGCTGTTGTCGCTTTCTTCTGTACCATCGGAATCGGAACAAGAACCTGGCTCGGATTCGCGGGATATATCGCAGTGGGACTTGTACTCTGGATCTATATGATCGCAATCAAGTGGCCGAAGGAAAAAGTCTGGATGAAGACACCGGATGGAGAAATGGAATTCTAAAAAGCTGATCTGACATAATTATGAAAGAAAGTCAGAGGAGGAGTATTGTGAAAGAACTGGAAATTGTAATCAAACCTGAAAAACTTGAAAATCTGAAACGCATACTGGACGTGGAGGGAGCAAGAGGAGTGATGATCACTACGATTTTCGGATACGGACATCAGAAAGGAACCGGACAGGTATATACAAGAGATGATAATCCGGGGATTAATCTTCTTCCGAAGCTGTGCGTCAGAACGGTTGTGCAGGATGATATTGTGGAAAAGATCGTTGAACGGGTACTGCGGGAACTGAACAGCAGCAGTTTCGGAGACGGGAAAATCTTTATCAAAAACGTGGAGGACGCAGTGAAGATCCGAACAGGAGAGCGGGGAGATGAGGCACTGTAGAAAAAAGCGTATTGCAAAATCAATTGTATAATGCTATCTTTGAAGACATCTTGGACAGATCGTTTCTGTCCCGGGTGTCTTTTCGATGTTCAAAAAGTTCAAAGGGCGGCATCGCCAGGTAATCCAGAAGTGTGAAAATTACAGTTTACTATGTTCTCTTTTTCTGCCAAAAGAAGAAAAACGGGCCGTTATTCGATGGTGTCATTTTTATTGTACACCTCATGTTATATCCTGAGTATAGAGTAAAAATCCTGAAAACAGTAAGAAAGAGGAGAAAAGGTATGAAAGGATATAATACAGAGAATGGATACATGGGATATGTTAACGGAGAATATCAGCTTTTTGCGAGTGAGGCTGATTACAGAGAGTGGATGGAGGAGTAGAATGGGTCCGGATTTTGATTGGCTTTCGGATGTGATATACTGAAACGGAGATCACTGAAAAACAGTACGCTGAAAGGAAGTCGTATTATGCCAAAGGGAACCAATCAGAAATTCAAACTGTATCGTCTGGCGCAGATTATGCTGGAGCTGACGGACGAGGAGCATTTTATTACGATGCCCGAGATCATCTCGGAACTGGAGAAATATGGAATTACAGCGGATCGGAGAACTATATATACGGATCTGAAGGATCTGGAACAGCTGGGAATTGAAGTGGAAGGAGAGCCGGATAGAGGCAGATATCATTATCATGTTGCGGAGCGGCAGTTTGAACTGCCGGAGCTGAAACTTCTTGTAGATTCCATTCAGGCGTCGAAGTTTATTACAGAACGCAAATCAAATGCATTGATTAAAAAACTGGAGAAAATGGTAAGCAGATATGATGCGGTAAAACTGCAGCGTCAGGTGTATGTTTCCGGAAGGATAAAGACCATGAATGAAAGTATCTATTATAATGTGGATGCGATCCATAATGCGATTTCAAATGACCGGAAGATTAAATTTCAGTATTTTCAGTGGAACGTGAAAAAAGAGATGGAACTGCGCCATGGAGGGACATATTATCATATCAGTCCATGGGGCCTTTCGTGGGATAATCAGAATTATTATCTGATAGGGTACGATTCGGCCGCGGAGAAAATCAAGCATTACCGTGTAGACAAGATGCTGCATATTCGTATGTCTGATGAAAAGCGCGAAGGAAGAAAACACTTTAGAAAACTGGATATGGCTGAGTACTCAAGAAAAAGCTTTGGGATGTTCGGAGGAAGGGAGCGTCAGGTAAAACTACGGGTGAAAAACAGCCTGGCCGGAGTTATTATTGACCGGTTCGGTAAAGATGTGATGATGGTTCCCGCAGATGAAAATTATTTTACCGTTTGGGTTGATGTGCTGGTAAGCCCTCAGTTTTTCGGATGGGTGTTCTCTCTGGGAGAAGGAATAGAAATTGTTTCACCGGATGAAGTGGTGGAAGAGATGAAACAGAAACTGAAAGGAATGATGCGGAAATACGGATATTCCGGTGAAGCGTGAACTGCAGAACCAGATTAGTATGAGAAGCAACAGGGTGCGGCAGCGGGGAACGGTTGTGAACGGCAATGTGATTGAAGAGAAGGGAAGAAAGTATGAATTATCTGGTAATTGATTTGGAAATGTGTGGCGTACCGCAGACATATAGATCAGAAAAATATAAATATTCTAACGAAATTATTCAGATAGGAGCAGTCCTTCTGAATCAGAAGTTTGGACAGGCTGAAACGTTCGCTCAGTTTGTGCATCCGGAATACGGGGTTCTGGATCATTTTATCTCCGATCTCACGGGGATTGAGAACAGACAGCTGAAAAACGCTCTGCCGTTGAAAGAAGTATTACACGGGCTTACGGAATGGATCGGAAATCGGCCGTATAAAGTTTATGCCTGGAGTGAAAATGATTATTGCCAGCTGAAAAGAGAAGTGCGATGTAAAGAGATCAGGGATCCGGCTATACAGAAATTTATGAGTCAAAAGAACTGGATTGATTATCAGGATGTTTTTGTCAAAAGGTATCAGTTCACCAGAGCTGTCGGGCTGGATGAAGCACTGATGCTCTGTGATATACAGCCGGACGGAAAGTTTCATAACGGGCTGGATGATGCATTGAATACGGCAAAGATTATAGAAAAGCTGGAGATGAATCCGGGATATCAGATACAGAATTACGAGAGAGAGGCAGGGATACCTCCGGAACATCTGAAATTCTTTATGGGAGAGCTGTTTGCGAATCTTGGGTTTTAGAAACTGACGACCAGATGATTATTATCTATAAATGTTTTTTATAGATAATAAGTATTTTAAATTTCACATTTGCGAAATACCGAGCTAAAATTTCTATGGACAGAAAATAAGGATACGAACAGTTCTGTGATAAACTGTTCAAAAACTAATTTACAGGAGGTGCTCATGAAAATGCCGGAAGGTTTCAGAAAAGAAGAGCTGCTTTTCATGACAAAGAAGATTGGTCTGAATCTGTCAGCACAGCTGGAACTGAGTTTAAAGAGCAGGAATATAACAGGTGTTCAGGTTTATTTTCTTGTCTACATACTGAGACATCATCCGAATGGCACGTATCTTACGGAACTGTGCCGTGAGATCGGATTGTCGAAGGCTACGATGTCAGCTTTGATTAAAAAACTGAGAGAAAAAGATTATCTTTATTTTCATGAAGAGCCGGACGATGTCCGGAAAAAGAAGATTCTGCCAACAGCAAAACTGATTGCCGAGGGAGATGAATTTCTGCAGAAAGCAGGAGAGCTGGAGGCACAGATCTGCAGTGCTCTTGACCCGCAGGAACAGGTTCAGCTGTGGAATCTGGAAAAGAAATTGATCGGTCGTTTTGCTGAAATGGATCAGAATGAGAAAACAGACAGGAGGTATATCAACAGTGAGAAAAGTATTACAACAGCTGGGGAAGTATAGGCGGGACACCTTTCTCTGTATCGGCCTGACCGCTCTTGAGGTAGTTATGGAAATACTGATGCCCTTTGTCACGGCAATTATTATCGACAGAGGACTGGAGGCAGGCAATCTTTCGGTTGTTTACCGTTATGGTGCCCTTATGGTGGCTATGGCATTCCTGAGTCTGGCTTTCGGAGCATTTGCAGGAAAGAATGCAGCCAGTGCTGCTTCCGGATTATCGGCGAATCTGCGTGAAGCAATCTATGCCAATATTCAGACATTTTCATTTTCAAATATTGACAAATTCAGTGTTCCCGGTCTGGTTACACGTATGACAACAGATATCACCAATGTACAGAACGCATACATGATGGTGATCCGTGTGGCGGTCAGGGCGCCTTTGAATCTGATCTTCAGCTTTGCCATGTGTATGATCATCAATCGACAGCTCAGCGCAATGTTTCTGATCGCGGTTGTGTTCCTGGTGATTGTGATCGGATCGATCATGGTAGTCACACTGAAAATATTCAGACAGGTATTCCGCAGATATGATGACCTGAACGCAAGCGTCCAGGAAAATGTAACTGCAATTCGTGTTGTTAAGGCATTTGTACGTGAAGATTATGAGAATGTGAAATTCTCAAAGGCATCCAAGATGCTTTATGATCTTTCTGTAAAAGCAGAAGGTCTGCTGGCGTTTAATAACCCGGCCATGATGGTTGCGGTTTATTTCTGCATCATCTCCGTATCCTGGTTCGGCGCGCAGTTTATCGTCGGCGGTACTCTGACAACAGGAGATCTGACCAGTCTGTTCAGCTATATCATGGCGCTGCTCATGAGTTTGATGATGCTGTCCATGGTTGTTGTTATGATCAGTATGTCCATGGCAAGTATCCGACGTATCGGTGAAGTGCTCAGCGAGAAGCCGGACCTGACAGATCCGGAGGATCCGGTAATGAGCGTGGCTGATGGAAGCATCGACTTTAATCATGTGAATTTCTCTTACAAACACGGAAGCGGAAAGAACGCACTGTCCGATATTGACCTTCACATCAAGAGTGGAGAGACCGTCGGAGTAATCGGAGGTACCGGAAGCGGAAAGAGCAGTCTGGTGAATCTGATCTGCCGTCTGTACGATGTGGATAGCGGCTCCGTATGTGTAGGCGGTGTGGACGTACGTAAGTATGATACGGAAGTCCTGAGAAATCAGGTATCCGTAGTTCTTCAGAAAAATACGCTGTTCTCGGGAACGATTCTTGATAACCTGCGCTGGGGAAATCCGGACGCAACGGAAGAAGAATGTATCGAGGCATGTCAGGCGGCGTGCGCGGATGAGTTTATCGACCGTATGCCGGATGGATATGAGACAAAGATAGAACGCGGTGGGTCCAACGTGTCCGGAGGACAGAAACAGCGTTTGTGTATTGCGCGTGCGCTGTTAAAGAAGCCGAAGGTACTGATTCTGGATGATTCCACAAGTGCGGTGGATACGGCAACCGATGCGAGCATCCGGGCTGCATTTGCAAAGAAGATTCCGGGTACAACAAAGATCATTATCGCGCAGCGTGTCTCCAGTGTGGAATCCGCGGACAGAATTCTTGTGCTGGATGACGGAAAGATCGATGCTTTTGATACTCATGAAAATCTGCTTAAGAGCAATGCAATTTACCAGGAAATCTACAATTCACAGCTCGAAGGCAGCGGCGATTTCGATCAGCCGGCCTGAAATCTGAAAGGAGGAAATCTGATCTATGAACGAGAAAATGAATGAGAAGAAATCAGGCGGCCGTGCAAATACAGCGACAAAGCTGATCAACAGGGTCATCCGATATATGCTTCATTACTATAAAATTCCGTTTTTAATTGTGATTGCCTGCATTCTGATTACGGCGATTGCAACAGTGGTAGGAGCTACCTTCCCACAGAAGCTGGTAGATGACTACATTACCCCCATGCTTCAGAATGGTTCCGATGATTTCAGCGGACTGGCTTCCGATCTGTTCCGTCTGGCATGTATTATGGGAATCGGTGTTATCACAGCGTTTTCATACAACAGGATCATGGTAAACGTCAGCCAGGGAACCATGCGTCACTTACGAGACGATCTGTTCCGCAGGATGGAAGCTCTGCCGATCAAATATTTTGACACCCACGCGCACGGCGATATCATGTCGGTTTACACGAACGACGTGGATACACTCAGACAGCTGTTAAGCCAGAGTATCCCGCAGATTATCAATTCCGTGATTACAATGGCAGCAACACTGATTACGATGATTATCCTGAATCCGGCGCTTACCGTGATCTCCATACTGACAGCATGCGTTATGCTTTTAGTGACGTCAAACTTCTCAAAACTTTCAGGAAGATACTATGTCCGCCAGCAGATCGATCTGGGTGCGGTAGACGGTTTTATCGAGGAGATGCTGGACGGACAGAAAGTTGTCAAGGTATTCTGCCATGAGCAGGCTGCCATGAAAGATTTTCATGAGGTAAACGAAAGACTCAGAAACAGTACGAATAAGGCAAACAGATATGCAAACCTGCTGATGCCGATTAATGCCAATATCGGCTGGATCAGCTACGCGCTTGTAGCTATTATCGGAGCAATCCTCGGAATCAACGGTCTCGCAGGTGTGACAATCGGTACGGTCGTGACATTTGTAGGACTTAACAAAAGCTTTACGAACCCGATTACACAGGTCAGCCAGCAGATCAACTTTGTGGTAAACGCAGCTGCCGGAGCACAGAGAGTGTTTGATCTGATGGATCAGGAACCGGAAATGGATGAAGGATATGTAGAACTTGTCAATGCAAAAGAGGACGAGAATGGCAATCTGACAGAATCACCTACAAGAACCAACGTGTGGGCATGGAAACATCCGCATAAGGCGGAGGGAACCGTTACCTATACGAAACAGGAAGGCGCGGTTGTTTTCGATGATGTGGACTTCGGATATAACGAAGATAAGATTGTTCTTCACAATATCAGTCTGTACGCAAAACCGGGACAGAAGATCGCCTTTGTCGGGGCTACAGGAGCCGGAAAGACAACGATCACAAACCTGATCAACCGATTTTATGATATCGCGGACGGAAAGATCCGGTACGATGGAATTAACATTAACAAGATAAAGAAACAGGATCTGAGAAGATCTCTTGGTATGGTACTTCAGGATACCCATCTGTTTACCGGAACCGTAATGGATAACATCCGGTACGGAAAACTGGACGCCACGGATGAAGAATGTATCAAGGCGGCAAAACTTGCCAATGCGGACGGATTTATCCGCAGACTGCCGGATGGTTATGACACGATGCTGACCGGAGACGGAGCCAACCTGAGTCAGGGACAGAGACAGCTCCTTGCCATTGCGAGGGCCGCAGTTGCGGATCCGCCGGCACTGATTCTCGATGAGGCGACCTCATCTATTGATACCCGTACGGAGAAACTGGTTCAGGCAGGTATGGACGCTCTGATGAAAGGACGTACAACATTTGTTATTGCCCACCGTCTGTCCACGGTCAAAAACTCAGACTGTATCATGGTTATGGAACAGGGACGTATTATCGAAAGAGGTACGCATGATGAACTGATCGAGGCAAAAGGTAAATATTATCAGTTGTATACAGGAAATTTTGCATCGTAGAACAGCTATTTAATTCATTAACGCACGATTTTGAAATAGCCGAAACCGGGGGAATTTCAGAACGTATTTCTGCGGAGATG
>PPYE01662537.1_pt1 | contig 17441 bp, 19 predicted proteins | sample 1559881 | NCBI WGS metagenome assembly PPYE01 (sample SAMN08240022, study PRJNA423297) | Human gut metagenome, whole genome shotgun sequencing project. | reverse complement strand
TTTGATGGACGGTACGGCTGTCGAAAGTGCTTTTGCGTTACTTTTGACAAAAGTAACAAAACCGCCGTATCCGGCGAAAATTTCTTAAATATCGCCATAACTGGCGTAAATAAAAATTATGTGCCATGTCTGGCACTCGAGTAGAAAAGAGGTGAGAAAATTTATGATGAAACGGACAATCAGTGGCATGATCGGAGCCGGTTCACTGGCTCATAACAGACGGGATTTTGTAGCAGAAAATGTAGATCCGGACAGAGTGCAATTGAACATTTGTTATAAGAATGAGAATCTGAAAGAAGTTTATAAGGAACTGTTTGACGATGCTACGGAGAGATACAATGTCGGGAAAAGAAAGGACCGGCAGATTGCAAATTATTATGAAAAAATCCGACAGAGCAAACAGGAAAAGTTGTTCCATGAAGTGATATTCCAGATTGGAAATCGAGAGGATATGGCAGTGGGAACAACAGAAGGAAATCTGGCTGTAAAGGTATTGGACGAATATATGAAAGATTTCCAGAAGCGGAATCCGACACTTCGGGTATTTAGTTGCTATCTGCATCAGGACGAAGCTACTCCACATCTGCATATCGATTTTGTCCCTTATGTGACCAACTGGAAGGGAAAAGGAATGGATACTAGAGTTTCACTGAAGCAGGCATTAAAAAGTCTTGGATTTCAAGGCGGAAATAAGCATGATACAGAACTGAATCAGTGGATAAATCATGAAAAAGAAGTGCTGGCAGAAATCGCAATGCAACGTGGAATTGAATGGGAACAGAAAGGTACACATGAAGAGCATCTGGACGTTTATAATTTCAAGAAAAAGGAACGTAAAAAGGAAGTGCAGGAACTGGAGCAGGAAAAAGAAAATCTGACAGCAGAGAACGAAGGATTGATTTCTCAGATTGCGGACGCAAGGGCAGATATTAAACTACTGGAAGAAGAAAAAATTCAGTTCCAGAAAGATAAAGAAATAGCAGAAAAACGTGCCGAGAACGCAGAAACGGAATTGAAAAAACTGGAGGACAGAAGAGAATTCCTGCAACCGGTGATGGATAATGTCAGTAAGGAAATAAAAGAATATGGAATGATCAAAACATTTTTGCCGGAAGCTACAGCATTGGAACGTGCGGTAACTTATCGGGATAAGAAAATAAAACCCTTGTTCATTGAAATGAAGAATAAAATTGGTGCGATGGCTGCACAGGTTAAAGAACTTACCAGAGAAAGAGATAAGTGGAAAAGTAAGTTTCAGAAGAAAAAGCAGGAGCACGAGAACACTAAAAAGGAACTGGCAGAAGTTCAGAAGGATTATCAGAAATTATCCGGTGAGAAAGAAATTCTGCAGGGAATTGCAGACAGATATAACCGACTTTTACGCATGTTGGGGAAAGATATGGTAGAACGACTGGTGCAGGACGATATCCGGATGCAGGCGGAACTTGAAGCGAAAAAGCAGAAAGAACAAATGCCGAAAAAAATAAGTGATCGCATACCATGGGCGAAAGAACAAAGTGAAGAATACAATGCACAGATAAAAAAGAACAAAGCAAAATACAGAGGAATGGAGTTGTAAGAATATGAAGAAACAGATTTATGATGAAAAGAACGGACTGAGCTACACATTGCATGGAGATTATTATCTGCCGGATCTGGAAATCAATGAGGAAGAACCTACATATGGGAAATATGGAATAATGCGAAAACAGTTTCTGAAGGAACACAGGAGTGCAAGGTATCAGTATCTGGTACTTACCGGGAAATTGACGGAGCATTTGAATCAGGTCGATAAAGAAGCGAGAGAAAAAGTTGAAATGCTGGTGGAACAGATGGCTGAGCAGTGGGGCGTGACAGAAAAACTGAAGATGCAGGATCAGATGGAATGGGTTAGGAAAATGAATAATATTCGTAGCAGAGTAGTAGAGATTATAGATGTAGAATTGATTTGTGTTTAGGAGGACAAAGCGGCAGATATAATGTTAAAAGTAGTTGCGTGCGCACGCATATTGTATTATAATACTGGTGGTTAGGAGGAATATATCTATGAAACTATTAAAATGGCTTTCAGTAACAGACCGATTTTACAAAATCTATTTGGATAAACAGCTTGCCCCCTTTGGAATCAACAACAGCCAATATATGTTTTTGATTAAAATCTGTCGTTCGCCTGGCATTTTACAGGATTCTTTAATTGATATGTTTTATGTTCATCCGAGCAATATTGTACGGACAGTTGCGGCATTAGAAAAGCAGGGAATGATTATGCGTTCCCCAAATGATAAGGATAAGCGGACGTGTAAGCTGTATCCTACGGAACGTGCGCTGTCTGTAATTGATGAGATACAGACGGTATGTGAAAAGACAGAAGCTCTTTTATTGCAAGGCTTCAGGGAATCTGATAAAAACCTCTTTATTGATTTGCTGATTCAGGCAGGTGAAAATATTACAGCGGAACTCCGTATAGAAAGAAAGGGGGATGAATTTAATGACTGAGAATCCCCTAGGATATGAAAAAATTTCAAAACTGTTGAAAGATTTTGCCATTCCCAGTATTATGGCGTCTCTTGTCGGCTCAATCTACAATATTGTGGATCAGATTTTTATTGGTCAAGGGGTCGGTTATCTGGGAAATGCAGCAACCAATGTTGCCTACCCGTTCTCTACCATCTGCCTTGCTATTGCACTGCTGGTTGGAATTGGCAGTGCTTCCCGTGTTTCCCTCTGTCTTGGACGCAAAGAGCCGAAAGCTGCCGCCAAAGCAGCGGGAAATGGTATTGTTCTGATGGGGATTTTCGGAATTATTTATTTATTGGTTGGTGAAGCTTTTCTGTCTTTGCTCCTAAAGGCATTTGGGGCAACGACAGATGTATTTCCATATGCAAAGCAGTATGCCAGCATAACATTGATTGGAATGCCGTTTCTTATTGTAACGAATGGTATGAGCAATTTGATTCGAGCAGATGGAAAACCAAAGTATTCAATGGTTTGCATGGTTATGGGAGCTATTATCAATACCATTCTTGACCCTATTTTTATTTTTGCTTGCGATTGGGGGATTGCCGGCGCAGCTTGGGCAACAGTTATTGGGCAAATTTTTTCCTTCATACTCGCACTCCGTTATCTATGGCGTTTCCAAACAATCCATTTTGAAAAAGAGTCGTTTTTATTGGACATCAAAGAAAGTATGAAAATTTGCAGCATGGGAATCAGCAGCAGCTCAAACCAGATTGCAGTTACCGTGATTCAAATCATTCAGTACAATTCGTTGACTTATTACGGCGCATTAACAAAATATGGAACAGATATTCCCTTAGCTGCTTGCGGAATCGTTATGAAAACAAATGCCATAATCCTTGCGATTGTTGTAGGAATCTCGCAGGGAACACAGCCGATTATCGGCTTCAACTATGGGGCAAGGCAATACCATCGTGTACGGGAGGCTTACCTGCTTGCGGTAAAATGGAACCTTGTTGTTTCCACAATTGCTTTCATCGCATTTCAATTTTTCCCGCAATCTATCATTTCGCTATTCGGAGATGGGAACGAGCTGTATTTTGAATTTGCTGTTTTGTTCATGCGTACCTATCTTTTCATGGTGTTGGTAAATGGTGTGCAGTTGCTTTCTTCCAGTTTTTTTACCGCAATAGGAAAATCGTTAAAAGGTGCTCTGTTGGCATTAACAAGGCAGACCTTTGTGTTGATTCCGCTTACCCTGCTGCTCCCGCTTCGTTTCGGAATTATGGGAGTATTGCTTGCGGGACCTGTTGCTGATTTTTCAGCGTTTATGCTATCTGTTGTACTGGTGGGTATAGAATTAAAAAAACAAAAAAATGACATGTAAACAACAGCTCTATGTGAAAACATTCTTTTTCCGCCGTTAAGTAATCAAGAAGCAAAAACTTAAAAACCGTTGCGATAAATTTTATAAATTTAGTAGGATAATATTTAGAAGTAAGGATTGAGAAAAATATGGAAACTATAAAATGGGTTCTATGTCCTATCTGTGGAAATAAAACCCGAACGATAATGCAAGAAGATACCGAATTAAAGAACTTTCCACTCTACTGTCCGAAGTGTAAACAGCAAACACTTAACTGATCTTGCAAAACGGAGAAAAACAGTAATTATAGCAACACATAATGCTAATATTGCAGTTGGCACACTTCCGTATATTAGTATACTAAGAACTCATGAGAATGGAGTATATAAAACGTATATTGGTAATCCTTTTTATGATGAACTTAGAAATATAAATGATGAAACAGACACTAAAAACTGGACTCAAGAAAGTATGCATACTCTTGAGGGCGGTAAAAATGCATTTTATGATAGGAAGGATATTTATGAATCAGGAAAGTAAAGTGATTAATGTACATTTGGAGAAAAGAGAAAATAAAGATTATTTAGTATTTGGATTTGAAGAAGTTGCAGAAGTATGTCTTAATGATGATGAGAGTCAAAATAATTTGAAAAGTATATTTGTAAAGTTACTTACGGAGATTACAAAGTATCCAATTGAATTACAGTTTTTGGAAAAACCAGAATATAAAACAGGATTATATATAGATGTGTGTAAAGAATATATAAAAGATTTAAATAAAGAGATTACGAATGTAAGAAAAAATATGCCAGAAAAACTAAAAATACAGTGATAACACCATGATAACAAAAATTCCGGAAAACCACACGGACACAACGGAAAATCCGGATTTTTCCACACAAATCACATAAAAAATCACTATTCGTATACCGCAATACACCGGTCTGATATCGTGAAGGTGGTAGAACTGTAGGATCAGGTCGTGTTGCTACAATCATCGAGTAATTAGAATAAAATATAGAGTATCGAAAGATACATTGTGTCCAAGCGTAAGATACCCCGGAACCGTAAGGTTTCCGGGGTTTTTCTGTTGCATAAAAGATTAGAATACAGCTATAAAGAATAGCGAATAAATTAAAACAGGCAGGTATGGGAAGATTTTTATTTTCTTCGCATATCTGCCTGTGATACTGTTATGATACTATTTTTATTCGTTATTGGAAAATTTCTTTGCTAAAAGTTCATCTCGTTTACGAATTCGTGTTTCAAAATCCAGTTCTTCAAATTCTTTATGTGTGACAGGTTTCGCTGTGTAGTATTCCAGCGTCTGTTTTTTCCACATATCGTACATATCCTTGCCTGTGAAATAAGATTCCAGACTTTCTCTGTTCTCTTGCAGGTCTGCAAGAAAATTACACATATCCGCATTTAAAGAATGTTCCGGATCATTTCCATAAAAGCGAAGTCCGGCATACCATCTCTGACTTTCTGTTTCTATGTCTCCGGGAAGTTTATTATTTATGTCCAGTTCATAGCGTAATTCATTTGATTCATTCATCTGGAGCAGAACCAAAATGATATCGCTCAGGGTAGAAATTTGTATTTTGTTTTCAGATAATCCAAACAACCAGTCCAGTGAGACATGAAATTTTTGAGCAATGGTCAATAATACCTCGTTAGATGGAGTAACCACACCGTTTTCATAACTAGATAAAGTTGATTGCCTTATCCCAATGGCTGCGGAAAAGTTTTTCTGATTCATTTTCAGATCAGTTCGTAGCTCTTTTATTTTCTCTGAAATAGATGATTCCTGCATGATAGACACCTCCTCAAAACTATAATTAGTATATCATAAATGATAAAAATCAACAATATGGAAAAATATCATTAATACAGATAAAAATTATTGACAATGATTATTTAAAATGATATAGTATCAGTGAAAATGATAAATATAGATAAGGAGGAAATGATATGCAGAAACAGAACTATATGATTACAGCAGAAGAAGTGGCTGAAAGCATGGGAATTTCACTTGGATATGCTTATAAACTACTTCGTAAATTGAACAAAGAGCTTGCAGATCAGGGATATGTGACCGTTGCAGGCAAAATACCGAGGGCATTCTGGGAAAAGAAATTTTATGGATATTCCCAGATCGTAATGTAAGGGGGTGAGAAAGTATGGCAGCATACAAAGATGAAGAAAGAGGAACCTGGTATGTTTCATTTTACTACGAGGACTGGACAGGTGCCAAAAAGAGAAAAGTAAAAAGAGGGTTCCGTACCAAGAAAGAAGCGTTAAATTTCGAGTCGGAGTATAAAAGAACAGCGAAAGCGGATATGGATATGACAATGGGAGAGTTTGTAGAAGTTTACTTCCGAGACAAGGCTCAGTCATTGAAGGATAGAAGTATTAAGAACAAAAGAGATACGATGAATGCTCAGTTGTTACCGTATTTTAAGGACAGACCAATGAACAGTATTACACCTGCAGAAATTATTCAGTGGCAGAATACGATTATTGAAAAAGGATATTCAGATGATTACCTGAAAACAATACAGAATCAGATGACGGCATTGTTCAATCATGCGAAGAATATCTACAATTTGGCAGACAATCCCTGTGACAAGGTAAAACGCATGGGAAAGACTTCAAAAAAGAAAATGAAATTCTGGACGATTGAAGAATACCGACAGTTTATGACCGGAATAGAACCGGGAAGCAAATATTATGTATTGTTTGAATTATTATTCTGGACAGGAGCAAGAGAGGGCGAAGCACTCAGCATTACACCTGCGGACATTGATTTTGAAAGAAATCTACTTCATATCAATAAAACTTACTACCGTATGCATGGAAAAGATGTAATTACTTCTCCTAAAACAGAAGAATCTAACCGCACAATTTCCATTCCAGAATTTCTCAAAAAAGAGATTCAGGATTATATTGGTAAATTGTATGAATTACCTGAAGATGAACGGATTTTCCAAATGGTTCATGAAGCAGTACAGCATAAGTTAAAACAGGTGGTTCAAAAGACCGGAGTGAAAAAAATAAGAGTACACGACATTCGTCACAGTCATGCGGCATTTCTGATTAATAAAGGTGTACAGCCATTGATGATTAAAGAAAGATTTGGACATACAGACATTCGTATTACATTGAATACTTATGGTCACTTATATCCAGATCAGCAAAAGGTGGTGGCAGATATGCTGGATGATGAAAATGTAAAAAGCTCCGGAAGTACGAACAACCGGAGCAATGTGACAAATGAGGACGAATCCGCAAATGTCAACCCTAGACAAGTTGATTATAGCAGGGATTCTTCCAGAGAACAACAGACAATTGATGAGAACAGTTTGGAAAATGGAGGAACTTATGCAACAGAAAAATGACAATAAAGCAGAATTGAAAATGATAAAGATGTCAGATGTCCAGTCCCAGACAGTGGACTGGCTCTGGTATCCGTTTATTCCTTATGGAAAATTAACAATTATTCAGGGAGATCCCGGCGATGGAAAAACTACGTTGGTGTTAAATATCGCAGCAAAATTGTCTAAAGGAGAAGGATTGGACAACGATATGAAGGTAACAGAACCAGTAAATATTATTTATCAGACAGCAGAAGATGGACTGGCAGATACGGTAAAACCCAGATTAGAACTGGCAGAAGCGGTCTGTGAAAGAATCATGGTTATAGATGAAACAGAAAAATCACTTTCCATGATTGATGAAAGACTGGAAGCTGCCATTAAACAGACAGGTGCCAAGGTGTTTATTTTAGATCCGATCCAGGCATATCTTGGTGGAACAATGGATATGAACCGGGCAAATGAAGCAAGGGACATGACGAAGAAATTGAGCTTATTGGCAGAAAAATATAAATGTGCAATCTTATTGATTGGACACATGAATAAAGCTGGTGGAAACAAAGCTGCATATAGAGGAATGGGTTCGATTGACTTTTTTGCAGTAGCCAGAAGCGTATTGCTGGTAGGAAGAATAGAGGGAGAACCGGATTTAAGAGCAGTGGTTCAGATTAAAAATAATCTGGCAGCATTTGGACATTCCAAAGCATTTCGCCTGACAGAAACAGGATTTGAGTGGGTAGGTGACTATGAAATCACAGCAGATGAAGTGCTTGGAGGAATTGCACCCAAGATAAACAAGCTGGAACAAGCCAAGAAGATGTTGAGAGAACTGGCAGAAACATCAAATTCCGTACAAAGCAGCGAAATTTTTGATATGGCAGAAGAATTGAATATTTCCAAAAGAACATTGGAAAATGCAAAAAAAGAACTCGGAATTAAGGCAAGACGAATTGGTAATTCATGGTATTGGGATTTAGATAAAGTTAAACCGGAATAAATAAAGGATGCAACATTGCAGAGTTTATAGAAAATGCGGAATTAAAATGTAAGGTTGCAATCTGTAAAGACATTGCAGTGTTGCGTCCTTATCTGAAAAGTAAGAAGGTGAGAGAATGAAAAACGTTATGGTTCCAGAGGAGTTGTTTGGAAAACTTTTAAAATATCATTTACTGGATCAGAAACAGGAAGAAGATGATATAAGAAAAGGTCTGGAGAAAAAGCTGGATGCAATAGTAAATCGTGAGGTATACAGTAAATCCAAAACTGCACCAACAGAAGAAGAACGAGAAAAGTTCCGGCAGGAATATCTGAACAGAAAAGGAATGCACGGGAGCTTTCGATGGTAATAGTTCATGTTGATTACCTTTTTACAGGAGCGTGCCACGCCCCTGTGAGAAGCAAACAAGGAGAAATTTGGTAAGGTGCAGACGGAAAGCTGTGGCTGGAATGTGAGATTGCTGTAAATTTGATAGTTGTGAAGAAGGGAGAAAGATACAATGAAACAGGGAAGATTAGGATATAACAGTAGCAATGACAGATATGGATTGTTGGCATCAGACTTATGGATTGATACAGGATTTCACTGTGGAGAAGGTCTTGAGGTGCTAGTTGATGATAAGTGGGTACGGACAAGAATGGAGATGAATCTGGCAAGAGAATGGTATCTGGTGGGAACACCATACTGCGGAGATCTGGAATATGTACAGGCAAGAATACCGGAATAATTTGACTGGATAGGTCTTCGTTCCGCTTCGGTCGGTGCAGAACAGACGTCCCCTGGACGTCTTATCCCCCCGGAGGGCGCAAGGGTACTTTTGATGGACGGTACGGCTGTCGAAAGTGCTTTTGCGTTACTTTTGACAAAAGTAACAAAACCGCCATAACTGGCGTAAATCAACTTATATGCCATATCTGGCACTGCTTTTAGAAAGTGAGGTGATAAGCATAATGATGAGAAGAACGATCAGCGGCATGATTGGAGCTGGCTCTCTGGCTCATAACAGACGGGATTTTATAGCTGAAAATGTAGATCCGGACAGAGTACACCTGAATGTCTGTTACCAGAATGAAAATCTGAAAGAAGTATATAAAGAGTTGTTTGATGATTCTGTGGAACGGTACAATGTAGGAAAAAGAAAGGATCGGCAGATTACAAATTACTATGAAAAAATCCGTCAGGGAAAGCAGGAAAAGCTGTTCCACGAAGTGATTTTTCAGATTGGAAATCGTGAAGATATGGCAGTAGGGACGACAGAAGGAGACCTGGCGGTACAGGTACTGAATGAGTATGTAAAGAATTTTCAGCAACGAAATCCAACACTTCATGTATTTAGCTGTTATCTGCACCAGGATGAAGCTACACCACATCTGCATATTGATTTTGTCCCTTATGTAACTGGTTGGAAAGGGAAAGGAATGGATACCAGGGTTTCCCTGAAGCAGGCATTAAAAAGTCTGGGATTTCAAGGCGAGAACAAACACGATACAGAGTTGAATCAGTGGATCAACCATGAAAAAGAATTGCTTGCAGAGATTGCACGACAGCATGGAATTGAATGGGAGCAGAAAGGAACACATGAGGAACATCTGGATGTTTATAATTTTAAGAAGAAAGAGCGTAAAAAGGAAGTGCAGGCACTGGAACAGGAGAAAGAATATCTCACTGCTGAGAATGAAGGACTGACTGCACAGATTGCAGAAGCGAGAGCTGATATCCAGCTTTTGAAAGATGACAAGGAGCAGGCAGTTAAAGATAAAGAGGAAGCTGAGAAGAGTGCGGAAAAAGCCGAGAAAGATCTGCACAGCCTGGAAGAACGCAGAGAACGGTTGCAGCCTGTTATGGATAATGTTAGTAAGGAAATAAAGGAATATGGGACAGTGAAAGCAATTCTACCGGAAGCTGGGACATTAGAACGTGCAACAACTTACCGGGATAAAAAGATAAAACCACTGTTTACCCAGATGAAAAATAAAATTGCTGCAATGGCTGCCCAGGTCAAAGAACTTACCAAAGAAGTAGAAAAATGGAAACACAAATATCAGGAAACAAAGCAGGCATATAACCGAGTGCAGAGAGAGCTAGATACAGTATGTGAAGAAAAACAGCAGTTATCTGAGGAAAAGCAACAATTGCAGGGCGTTTCCGACAGATATGACCGGGTAGTGCGTGTCCTTGGGGAAAATGTTGTAGAGGATGCAGTGCAGCAAGATATACAGGAGCAGAAAGCATTAGAAGAAAAACGACAAATGGAGCAAATGCCTCAAGGAAGTATTCACGAAAGACTGGCCTGGGGTGCTCGAAAGAGTGAGATGGAGAATCAACAGCGTAAGAAAAATAAAATAAAAAATAGAGGAATGGAGAGATAAGAGGAACAACTGAAAATGCAGGATCTGATGAAATGGGTTGGATTGATGAATAATATAAAGGCATGTGCGGAAGAAATTGTGTTGAAAGAGAGCGTGTATATGTGAGCAGAAAGGGCAGTCGGAAGGCTGCTCTTTGGCAATCTAAGAATAGAGTTTTGAGGTAGAATGTGATAGAATGTAAGAAACAAATCGGTATTTGGTGGAGGTGTTATACAAATGAAACTGGCAGACTTATCAACTGGACCAGACTGGGTAGTATATGTTGGATTTATAATATTTGCTGTACTTTCCATAGTTTTGATTTCTGGACATGGAAGTTGGTTAATTTCCGGATATAATACAGCTTCAAAAGAAGAAAAGGCAAAATATAATGAAAAAAAGCTATGCAGAACAATGGGAATTGGAATGTCTATTATAGCAATTCTTCTATTAATTATGGGAGTGTTTGAAAATATTTTACCGGCATTTTTTGTGTATATTGCATTGGGTATTATTTTAGCTGATGTTGTGATAATTATTGTGTTGGGAAATACAATATGTAGAAGGTGACAAATTTCGACTTGTGGACTTTAACAACTCGGGAGTTGTAGTAAAGGAGATTTACAATGGGATTTTGGATTTTTATGTTGATTATGGATTTGCTTCTTCCATTTACGATGATTGGTTTTGGAAGATATTTTATGAAAAAGGCTCCAAAGGAAATAAATTCAGTATTTGGATATCGGACTTCGATGTCTATGAAGAACAAAGACACATGGGAATTTGCTCATAAATATTGTGGTAAAGTTTGGTATGTCTGTGGAATGGTTATGTTGCCGATAACAGTAATATTCATGCTTTTAGTAATTGGAAAAAATGAAGATTGTGTTGGGAGTATAGGAGGAATTATCTGTGGTGTTCAACTTATTCCTTTAATTGGATCTATTCTCCCAACAGAAATAGCATTAAAAAAGAATTTTGATAAGAATGGAACAAGACGATAAATTTCAGTTTGAAAAATATCGGAGTAAAGGTGTTTTTGATCATCTTAGACAGGTAATGTCTGGTGGAAAATTAGAGAATTCTCGTTTTATGTCGTGGTAATTTTGGTATATGTTGGTAAGCTGTAAGTGAAAGAGAGGTAAAGACATGGATACAAAAAAGATTGGAGCTTTTTTAAAACAATGTCGTAAAGAGAAAAATCTTACACAAGAACAGCTTGCCGAGGTGTTTGGAGTATCTGCAAGAACAGTTTCAAGATGGGAGACAGGAGTTTCCCATAGTTAAAGATACCACACCAAATATAACGAATCCACGCTTATATGATACTGCATGAAAAAAGGTACTTGATAAAAGCAATGAAGCGCAATATCAAGTACCTTTTTGATTTGTTTTTTACATGGTTATTAAGAGAATTACTCTTATTCCGAAGTCCTCAATCGTTCCACCACAGTTCCTTTGTTAAAGAAGTGGAGAACGATCAGCGGAATGACCGCAGCCAGCAACAGATAAAGCACGCCGATGACCAAAGCTGGAACCAATGTAATGTGCAGAGTAAAGAACCACATAGATGGCGAGTTCAAGACATTTTTCAGCACCGTCACAGCAAGCAGCAGCGCAACCACTCCACCAATGATGTCTGCACCAGCGGCATAGTAAACGCCTTCATAAACCATCAGCCTTTGAAGCTGGCGATTTGTCATACCGATACTCTGCATAGTCGCAAACTCATGGCGACGGGTAATAATATTGGTGATGATCATATTTGTAAAGTTAATCAATCCTGCCAATGCCATGATACAGCCAATCAGACTACCTACAACCCAAACCATACTTGCAACAGAATTTAATTGTTCTTTCAGTAATTTTGTTGAGGTATAGGTAACTGAGGGGTTCTTTTCAACATAACTGCTCAGAAAGTCCTCCATTTGCGGATGCAGAGAAGCATCCATATTAAATCCATAGTTCAACAGGGTCGGGGTCGTGTAAATCTGTTTGAATACGGTGTCTGGTAAATACACAAAAGGCGCATCGCCGCCAATATGCATCGTAGCCGTAGTTGTTGTCGGCGTTTCGTCCTCAGTCCCAACGGTGCAGGCTTTTGCCAGAATTGTGCAGGTTTTGACTAACTCACCATCCCTGTAAAAAGAAATGCTATCACCGATCTGCAACTGCTCTGACAGGGATGTTGTTTTCGGGCCACCACTCAGTCGGTCTAATCGGTTTCCGATAATGACATATTCTCCGGTTAGCATTTTCTGTTTCAGTACATTAGGATCTGTTTCACCATCATAAATCATCATGTCAGACCAAAAATGTTCGGAAGCGCCATAGACATTTCCAAAGAAAAGATTTTCTGCATCCGGGGCAGTATTCAGCGCATAATTCCCGAAAGACTTGCTAATCCCATTTTCATATTCAAAAGTATTTGTGCAAGTAAGTCCCTCAAAGCCGTAATCCACAAGCACGTTACCGTCATCTACGGTGTTACGATAAAGATACCGTTCTTCTTCCAGACCGTTCTGCTCACGGATCATATCTACTACTTGCTGTGGAAGTGCATCTTCGTGATGTCTAAAGCCCTCCTGAACATTGACTGCAATCGAATTGTAGACGGTAAAATCTGTTTTTGTTGTGCGGGTAATCCACTTTTCTTCATCCATACTCTGTGTCACGATGATAATAGAGTTGAACAGAACGATACACAAAAGCATAGAAACAACAATGAATACACAACGGCGTCTGTTACGTCCTAAGTTAGAAAATGCCATGTGAGAGAGCTTTGCTCCACTGATTCGTGTAACCGTTTTCTTTTTATAATCATCCTGCTCCGTATAACGAATTGCCTCCATGGGAGATACTTTTGATGCCTTTTTGGCCGGTTTGCGGGTACTGATAAACACTGTCAAAATCGTAAACAATGCGGCTATAACAAATAGCATAGGAGATGCCGATGCCTGCAAACTTGCCGTAGAATACTCATAACTGAAAATTCGCATTACTACCGGAAGCAACGCCCTGCCTGCAAAGAACCCGGCAATTAAACCGATCGGCAGACCGATTAGGGTCAGCCATACCGCCTGCCGATTGACGATGCTTTTAATTTGCCGTGTAGAAGTACCAATCATCCTCAATAAGCCATATTGCCGAACATCCTGCATAACGGAAATATCAAAAATATTATAAATCAGCAGATAGCCACACAATACAAACATCAAAACAAATACTACGGCAAATAAGATGGACTCCGAAGAAATCATGGCTTTTCCCATCTGGTTTTCAACAGAGAGGATAAAGTTATCGGCAGACATATCCTCTGGATTGCCGCCGATGGAGTAGACAAAGCTATCCATCTGCTCCTGAATGTTCGTCTTGTCTTTCAGCACAACTTCAGAAAAAGTAACCCCTGAGATTTCTCCATCCACTGCGTGGGTATTTTTCACCACATCCGGATTATCTTTTACAAACTGCTCTGAGAGAATCGCCACGCTGACCGTATCGTTGCTTGCTTCCCACCAACCGGAAAGCACCATATCATAATGATAGGTTTTTCCCCGCAGTTCAAATTCCAGAGGAACTTCTGCTCCGATCTCCGGTTCCACACCAAGGGCCTTCAAAGCCAGTTCGGTAGTAGCAATTTCATTCGCCTTTTCCGGCGCTGAACCATGCGTTGGCACGCAGAATGTAAGTTCCTGCTGTATGCTGTCAGCATAGTTTAATTCAACAGAATGACCCACGGCGTTGCTTGCATATCCAATCGTCCGCCGATGACCTGCCTGCTCCACAAAATCACTGTTTTTCAGTTGCTCAAATTGCTCCTCTGTCATATAGCCGAAGGTTCCATCTCCCTTGCTGCCTTTCTGCATCTGCATAGAGAGCTGCATGGAGGATACCATGTTAAATGCCAGTGAAGTGATGGATGTAAACAAAAATGCTGTCAGAACGATCGCAAGAATCGCCGCCAGATTACGAACCTTATTCTTCTTGAAATATTGTTTAGACAGCCGCTTGATGGTTTTTGTATTATTATTGCCAAATAGAATGTCATTCATAGTCCCGCCCCCTTTACTGCACGATCTTGCCATCCTCAATCCGAATGATACGGTCGGCAAGCTGGGCAATCTCATTATTATGAGTAATCATCACGAGGGTTTGGTGGAATTTCTGACTTGTGGTTTTCAAAAGCCCCAGCACATCAGCGCTGGTCTTGCTGTCCAGGTTGCCGGTGGGTTCATCAGCCAAAACAATAGCGGGTTTTGACACCAAGGCGCGGGCAATGGCTACGCGCTGCTGCTGACCGCCGGAGAGGTTATTGGGCATATTGTTCAGCTTATCCTCCAGCCCCAGCATCTGAACAACTTCTTTCATAAACTTCTTGTCTACCTTGTTTCCGTCCAGCTCCACAGGCAGCACGATGTTTTCATAGACATTTAGCACCGGAACCAGATTGTAGTTCTGGAAGATGAAGCCGATCTTTCTCCTACGGAAGATAGTAAGCTGCTCATCTTTTAATGTGGAGAGTTCACGCCCATCCACAATAACCTTGCCGGAGGTAGGCACATCCAGCCCGCCAATCATATTCAGTAGTGTAGATTTACCGCTGCCGGAGGTTCCTACGATAGCAACAAATTCGCCCTTTTCAATGGAGAGGGTCACACCATCCAAGGCTCTGGTAATGTTCGGCTTTGCACCATAATATTTTTTCAGTTCAGTCGTTTGCAAAATGCTCATAAAGAACACCATCCTTTCTTTTTGATAAATCCATTATAACGACCAAACCTCACAGAAATGTCACAGCCAGCATAATAAATTGCCCTGAAATGTCACAATCCTGTGACATTTCAAAAAAACAGGTTATTCATGGGGAAGAAAAACGGAGAATGTTGAACCTGTTCCTACTTGAGAAGTTACTTGTATATAACCGTTCTGTAAGCTAATAATTTCCCTTGCAAGATACAACCCAATGCCGATTCCCTCTATATCGTGGACATCTTCTTCCCGATAAAAGCGCCTAAAAATTGCTCCTTGCTGGTTTTCGGGAATACCTTTGCCGGTATCGGTAATGCTGACTTTCAGGTGCATTTCCCAGCTTTCAACGCAAACACGAATAGAACCGTACTCCGGCGTGTACTTAACTGCATTATCCAATATGTTAAATAAGGCTTCTGCTGTCCATTTGCGGTCATGGGAAACAACCAATGTTTCCGGGCAGTTTACTTCAACTTGTATGTGCTTTCTTTCAGCGTTCAGAAAAATACCGCCCAGCGCCATAGCAAGAGTATCATAGATAGGCTGCTGTTTCTTTTCAAGTGAGATAACGCCAGTTTCAAGTCGGGAAGTTTTTATCATAGCCTGCATTAAGAAATCCAGTTTATCAAGCTGTGTGCCACTGGCAAGTAGAAATTCCCGCTGTTTATCCGGTGGCACTTCTTGTTCTAATAAGGTGGCATTTATCATTTTTAAGTTTGCTATCGGTGTCTTTACCTGATGAGAAATATCGGAAATTAACTCCTGTAAGTCAGCTCGTTCACTGGCAACGCTGTTTTTGCTTTCCTGCATAACCTCATAAAGACGCACCAGCCGATGATTGATTTTATAAAATAGGTTTTCTTCTTCGGCAACCTGTGATACATCTATTTTTCCATTCATCATTTCGTCTAAGGTGCAGCAAAGCATTTCAGAAAACAAAGTCAGCTTTCGCCGTATCAGTATCACAAAAGCAGTAACACAAAGTAGAAAAAGCAGACCAAAAGCCATGCTACAAAATACCACAGACATTTCTTTGGTCAGGATATATAGAACCGAAAACATGACCACTGATAAAAGTAAAATGGTAGTTGCCAGTATTATGCAGACTTTATTTAAGGAGAGTTTTTTTGAAATCATTTTTGCGCTCCTCCAATCCACATATAGCCCATACCGTAAACGGTTTTGATGTAGGAATGCTGGTTCGTTTCAATTTTACTGCGGATGCGGCTGATCGTTGTGGTTAGTGCGTGTTCATCCACATAATTTTCATCTACATCCCACAGCTTTTCAAGCAATACCTGACGTGTCAGGACAGTTTGAGAATTTCTTGTCAGCACTTTTAATAAACGATATTCCAACGATGTAAGGGTAATCGGCTGTCCTGCGAGACAGGCTGATAATTCGGAAAAATTGATATACAAATTCCCGTCATCGTAGAAATCGCCGCCGGATTGTGCTGAAATGCGGTTCAGTAAAGCAGATACTTTCTTTTGGAACACGCTGATAGGAAAGGGCTTTGTTACATAATCATCTGCGCCCAATTCAAATCCTTTCAGCATATCGCTTTCCATATCATTTGCGGTTAGAAAAATCACGGCGGTATCAGGACGGCGTTCTTTTACCTCATGGCATATATCAAACCCGTTCCCATCTGGCAGATTGACATCCAAAACGATTAAATCATAATCCTGTTTTTCAAGAAATCTTATGGCAACAGCCTTTGACATAGCCCCATCCACGGAATATCCGACAGCCGACAGATTATAGCTTAATGTCTTATTCAAAAGCTGGTCATCTTCAACAACCAGTATTCGCATAGTATCACATCCTTTTTCTTTTTATAGTATCAGCAAAATGTCACAGAAACCTCACAACGAGAAAAAAATTTAATATTCTGTCAGTTCCACAATTACATTACTCTGCTGATACAGCCAGTCCGTAAATTCTTTCGGGCTGGCTGTTCCTGTTTTTACAGTCTTTTTTCTCTGTAAGGCTTCTTTCTTAAAGTCGGAAAAGGCAGCCTGTATTTTTTCCAGACGGTCAGCCGGAAAGCCTGCGGTATTTTTTGCCCGGTTTATTTTGTTGCGCCAGTTCTGGCATTCATTTTTATAAAGCAGGTCATAGTTATTTTCTCTTGCCCTCTCGTC
>PPYE01776818.1_pt1 | contig 17444 bp, 8 predicted proteins | sample 1559881 | NCBI WGS metagenome assembly PPYE01 (sample SAMN08240022, study PRJNA423297) | Human gut metagenome, whole genome shotgun sequencing project. | reverse complement strand
TCCTTATATTTATCGCGGATACTCTTTGTCTGCTCGTCATTCTCCAGATAGTAGTCACGCTGTCCCATTCCGAGACCGCCCTGATAGGTCTGAACCATGTTCATAGAGCTGTTCATATCATCCGCACTAACAAACATGGTAAAGTAAGGACGTATTCCTTTCTTCTGACTTTCGGCAATGTAGGTGTAAATCTCTTCTTTATCTTTGAGCGCATCGATAGCCGCCATTTCTTCTTTGATCGGAGCTGCTCCTTCTTTGTTCAGCTTCACACTGTCCATAGCGATGTTATAAAGATCACCCACTTTCTGGGCAGCACTGCCCGGAGCGTTGTCTTTCTTTGCAGCCAGTTCTGCAATCAGTTCTTTCAACTGTTCGCGGCTTTTCTCGTGAAGCATATCGAAAGAGCCGAAGCGTGAATACTCGTCTGTCAGCGGATGACTTTCAATCCACCCACCGCAGGCATACTGATAAAAACTTGTACCCGGCATTGCCGTGGTATCCAGATTAGCAAGGTCGATACCGGACGTTAGTACGGCCTCTTTCTTGCTATTACATCCTGTTGTCATAAGGCATACGGCAAGAATTGGTAAATACTTGGTTACTTTCATATTATATAATAAATTAGTTTTTCACTTCTTCCAGTTCCATCGAAACCCGTTCCCACTCTTCAACGGTGGTATCCAATTGCTGTTTCAGCTTCTGATGCCGTTCATACAGTTGCATATCCGATGCTCCTTCCGGGGTTGCCATCTTTGCTTCCAGAATGGCGATTGCCGATTCCGTTTCTTCAATCGAAGCCTCACAGTCCGCCACCTGGCGTTCCAACTTCTTTATCTTCTTATTGAGTTCCTTCTGCGCTTCATACGAGAGTCTGTTCTCCGAAGGTTGCTCTGTATCCGCTTCGTTTCCTTTGGCAGATGCGGTAGGAGAAGTAGAGAGAGAAACTCCTTTCTGAAGTTCATTCAGGCTGTCGATCTTCTTCTTTTGCAGGAAATCGTAAATACCGCCAAGATGTTCTTTCACTGTTCCACCACCGAACTCATATACTTTAGTCGCAAGTCCGTCCAAAAAATCACGGTCGTGGCTGACAAGTATCACTGTTCCGTCAAATTCGCGGATAGCTTCTTTCAGTACATCTTTGGAACGCATATCCAGATGATTGGTAGGTTCGTCCAAAATCAGGAAGTTCACCGGTTCCAGCAGCAACTTAATCATAGCCAGACGAGTACGCTCTCCACCGGAAAGTACTTTCACTTTTTTATCCGAAGCCTCTCCGCCAAACATGAATGCACCCAAAATGTCACGTATCTTCAACCGGATATCTCCTGTCGCCACACGGTCGATCGTATCAAATACCGTCATGTTTTCATCCAGCATCTGCGCCTGATTCTGTGCAAAGTAACCGATCTGCACGTTATGCCCGATCGTCAGTTTACCATCAAAATCAATCTCGCCCATGATACATTTCACTAACGTAGATTTACCTTCTCCGTTCTTTCCGACAAATGCGACTTTTTCTCCTCTGTTGATCGTCAGATTCACATCATGGAAAACAACGTGCTGTCCGTATGCCTTGCGTACGTCTTCACAGATAACCGGATAATTCCCGCTGCGGCTGGCAGGAGGAAATTTCAGACGGAGGGAAGAGTTGTCTTCCTCATCGACCTCGATACGGTCTATCTTTTCCAGTTGTTTGATACGACTCTGCACCTGTACGGCTTTGGTTGCCTTATAGCGGAAACGTTCGATAAAGTCTTCCGTATCCTGTATCTGCTTCTGCTGATTCTCATAGGCACGGAGCTGCTGCTCACGACGTTCTTTACGTAATACGACAAACTCATCGTACTTCACTTTATAGTCATAAATCTGACCGCAGGTAATCTCGATCGTACGGGTAGTTACATTATTAAGGAAAGCACGGTCGTGGCTGACCAGCACAACAGCATTGGCACGGGTAGACAGAAAGTTCTCCAGCCATTGTATACTCTCGATATCCAGATGGTTAGTCGGCTCATCAAGGAGCAGCACATCCGGACGACGGAGCAAGAGCTTCGCTAGTTCGATACGCATACGCCAGCCGCCGGAGAATTCGGAAGTCGAACGGTTAAAGTCTTCCCTGCTAAAGCCCAATCCCAACAGGGTACGTTCTATTTCCGCCTGAAAATTGGTTCCTCCCATCATCAGGAAGCGGTCGTTTTCGTGTGTGAAGCGGTCTATTAACTGGTGGTATTCTTCGGATTCATAGTCGGTGCGGTCGGCAAGCTGCTGATTCATCCGTTCAAGGTTTGCCTGAAGTTCGAAAATATGCTCGAAAGCGAGTTCTGCTTCCTCCATCACCGTGCGGACATCCGAAAGGATCATGACTTGCGGCAGATAGCCGATTGTTACATCTTTAGGGACGGCTACCACTCCACGGGTCGGGTTTTGCAGACCTGCCAATATTTTCAACATAGTCGATTTGCCCGCACCATTCTTGCCGACCAAAGCGATGCGGTCTTTTTTATTGATAACATAGCTGACATCCGCAAAGAGCGGTGTCGCATTAAATTCTACTGATAATCCTTCTACTGAAATCACGTCTGTCTCTGATTTATAAGATTTTGGATTGCAAAGATAATGAATAATTATTGGATAAAGGGCAGTATTATCCGTTATGAAAGACAAAAAAAGCAGTCATTCTCATGAATGACTGCTTCCTGGTCTTTATCAAAAGCTTTTCTTTAGAACAATTTAGCAGGGTATTCACCGGCATCTACCAATGCCTGAATCTTATCCACTACGCTCTGACGGTCTTCCGGATAAGTTACACCAAACCATTTGCTGGTAGTATCCAGAACTTCTACAGTTGCAGTTAAACCTACCATTGAATAAACATTCTTGGAATTTTCGGGAAGAGCAGACAGGAATTTGCCCATTACCTGGAACGAGTCACGACCATAGAAGTCATCGCAGTTGATTATCGCAAACGGTTCACTAATCACATCAGCTCCCATCATTACCGCATGATTTGTACCCCATGGTTTGGTACGGTCTGCCGGACAAGTGAATCCTTCCGGAAGATCATCAATAGACTGGAATACCAGTTCGCAAGGAATGTGGCCTTCGTATTTAGAAATAATCTTTTCGCGGAAATCCTGTTCAAAATCTTTGCGGATTACAAATACAAGCTTACCAAATCCTGCGTTGATAGCATCATAGATAGAGTAATCCATAATAGTTTCGCCGTTAGGACCCAGTCCGTCCAATTGCTTCAAGCCTCCATAACGGCTACCCATACCAGCAGCCAATAAGAATAAAGTTGGTTTCATAAATTGTGTAATATTAAAAGGTTAGTGATGTCAATGGCATCAGATTTCGTTGCAAATTTACAAAAATAGTTGAATCCAACAGGACAAATATCAATCATTATTCACTAAAATCGTACAAAAATCATTCATTAGAACGGGTAACCGATAGCAAAATGTATTCCCAGATTCTTGAAGAAAGCTCCGGTTACATTATAATAGCCGCTACGGTCCGTATCATAAGGCAGATGCAGAGGAATACCGAAGTCGAGACGGAATACGAGAATATCCATGTCATAACGGATACCGACACCCGTTCCCAAAGCTATTTGTTTAGGGAAAGTCTTCAGACGCAGTTGTGAATTGGGACGTGCTTCTTTTCCATCAGCTAAAAGCTTTCTGTCTTTGCGCAACAACCACACATTTCCTGCATCCAGAAAGGTAGCTCCCCAAAAGCTCTTGAAAATACGGAAACGATATTCCACATTCGCCTCAAAACGGAAGGTTCCTGTCTGATCCAGGTAGGAATATTTTCCCTCTTCCGGATGATAACCGCCCGGACCGACACTGCGCACTGTAAAAGCACGGATACTATTGGCACCACCTACATAAAATTGTTCACTATAGGGAGCTATCGTAGCATTGCCATAAGTAAACAGTGCACCTACTGCCATGCGGCTGGCTATCGCATTATTCTTATCTATGTTCCACAAATGACGCAACTCCGTATTCAACTTCACAAACTGTGCAAACGGAGCCCCCAGCAAACTCTTATCCTCTTCATTGAACGGCTTGCCAAAAGCACGGTAAATAAGGGAAGTGATATTACCCGCCGAAGTGACGGTAGACTGCCACCAGATAGGGTTCTTTATCCGACGACCCGAAGCATTGTCATACGTATACGTATATTCCATCGCCGGAATAAACTGGTTCCTAAGACTGACATACAATGCAGGATTAGCTTCAGCTATCTCTTTAAAATCCTCAGACTGATGCTGCAAGACATTAAATGTCAGTTTAAAAGGAGTAATACTATGCCGGCTGGTACGGGAGGGCTGGAAATCGTATGTAGCATTGCCGCCAAAGGACAGCAGTTTATAATACTTTGCCCGGTTCAGCTGGTTGATATACAGACGAAAGGTCGTCGTGGCCGGGAAGTCAAACTCCCGTTTACCCAGATGCGGGAACACGACTCTCGGAAAAGTCAGAGAGGTAGAAAGCCCCATTTCCCAACTGTTCATCAGTGAGCTCTTCTCACCGCCTCCGGTCTGCCACTCATAAGAGCCTTTCAGTTTTACGTTCCAGCTTTCACCACCTCCGAATACATTGTTACGAGTGACACCGAAAGATGCACCGGGACCGGTCTGGTCATTACTCTTCGTTACTACATTCAGTTCCAGTTCTGCATCCAACGGTTTGGCAAATGTAGCCTGCATAGTGACATCCAGTGTATCACAAGCCGCTGTCGTATCTCGGGGAGCATATTGCATATCCATATAGCTGAATATACCGAGCTGACTCAATTTCTCCTGCACCTGCTCCTGCCGGTACTGGCTATAAAGACGGGTACGGTTGGAAGCCCTCATCTGTTTGCTCCGTACAAACTGCTGATAGTTCATCCATCGATAGAGCATATTCGGACGGACCTGCAGTTTATCATAATAGTGAATATTCAGATTCTTGTACAAGATACTGTCATTAGGTGCCTCGCCATTCTTTCCGAAGAGATAGACCGAAGCATCTCCTACATAGTAAGAACGTTGAGCGGCAGCCGGTAATCCCGGAAGAGGAATCAGACGAAGACTGATATGTCCGCCGGGAACCAAGGTTGTATCCGCCTGATAGGTCATATAGTCCGGACGGAAGTAGAAATATCCCCGATTACGCAAAAGGGTACTGATACGGGAACGTTCTTCATCCAAATCCACCACATTAAACTGTTCGCCGGGGGTGATGTAAGACATACGACGTCCGCGTTCCATGATCTTCAGAGTCTGGGGAGTGAAACGCTGATAATACACTGTATCAATGAAATAAGGGTTCTTCATATCTACCGTATAGAGCAGACTTGCTTTCAGACTATCTTTCTTATCGACCAAAGTCTCGTAAGTCACCTTTCCATTGAAATATCCGTAATCACGGAGCAGGTTAGTGGCTACCTTGACACGTACTTCGGGATTGACAGTAGAAATAAATACGGGCGGATTGGCGGCAAAGCGGTTAAACATCCACTTACCGAATCCTTTCTTGTATTTCACGAAGTCGTTATACATCCACATTTTAAAAGGAATAGGCAGAAAACCTCCCAACAGAGTAGTACTGGGAGTTTTGGCAAGCGCTGCATTGATTTCCGTCAAAGCAGTTTCACCAACCCGTGTCGATGATTTATTGACTATCACCGTTTTTCCTCCGGTATAGAGTATTTCATCTTCGGGCAGATGTTTCGTCACCGAACACGCCGAAAACAACACTATACCTATAAGACAGCCTGCTAATATGTTAATACGTATATCTTTCATTCTTACTTCTTTTTCTTAAAGATGAACAGTTCACTGAGCTTATCCAGTTTCTTGCGAAGTACCAGACCGACTCCGGTTTCCGTAATCTCCCCTTCGAGTACACTCTCATAGTTCTTATCGTAGAACAAACGGACATAACGGGTTCCCGTACGGTCCAGACGATATTCCAAAGAGATGTTGTCAATGAAGGATTCGGCATCATTCGTCGCATTTTCGCCCGTCGATACCTTACCGCCGATTACAATCTGGAAGCGGTTATTGAAGAGGCGCTGCGAATAACGGAAACTGTAATCCGTACGCTTGCCGCCGGTATCCGAGGCGTCATGATCTTCGACACCCACAGAGACGCTGGCATTCTTCAGGTTACCCATCAGTGAATTTATCTGACTGCTCAGTACGGAGTTCAGGGCAGAACCCATATTCAGCTTGCCAAGTCCGCCGCCTCCACCGCCGATCGGTCCGGTGCCGAGATAGGTTTTCATCAACATGATATAAAGTGCCTGTTTTCCACGTTCTTCCGCTCCCATTGCTGTCAGTTCATTCTGTATGGTCGCATCTTCCGGGGCCGCTACGTCGAAAGCAAAAGACAGGTTGTCCAACCGGTTCTTTACGACAATGGAAACGTCAAAGTTAACCATTCTCGTTCCTCCGTTCTCTCCTTCGGATACGGAAGCACGGATACGGTCAGTTGCCTTGAAGTTCAGCATGGGGTCCATCGGGTTTCCGGTCCAATCTACATAGCTGCCGTTATCGATGGCAAATTCCTTGACTGCAATGATAGGCAGAGAATACTTCATCAGTCCACCGCTCAGTGTGTAACGTCCGGTCAATGTCAGGTCTCCCTGCGGAGTGTATTTCATCGAAAGATCGCCACCTCCTTCCAGTTCGATACGATTGTCACTGGCGTCCAAGTCCACTTTCACCCTGACTGAAGGGTCGATATGAACCATCATCAGCATATCCAATCCACCTAAAGATACGGTAGGCACTTCCTGACGGACAACTGTGGTGGTATCACTGAATGAAGTAAATGTCACCAGACTTCCCAAACGATCCTGCACGGTCAGCGGTGAATCGGTCAGTACATACGAGACATCCGTATTGCCCAGCAGATTCAGGTTTCCACGCATATTCAACCCGTCCAACGGGCCTTTTATGGTTGCCCGCAAGTCCGCAAAGACTTTTCCGTAGACAAGGCTTTCGCGAGTACGCTTCGCATTCAACAAGGTATAGTTTTCCGCCAGCAGATTCAGACTCGCCATCGGTCGGGACATATCACGGAAATCGACATAACCGTCGATCGTAAACGGATTCTTTCCCGTGGTGTAAATGGCGAACTTATCAAATATCAGACGATTGTTCTTCAACTGCACAGGGCGGTTATCAAACAGGAAGTTAGCACCATACTGGCGTGACAGGACAGATACGCTGTCCAGTATCAGTTCACCGTTTATCAATGGCTGCTCGGTACTGCCTGTTATATTCAGGTCACCGTCCATATCACCGGCAAGCGTAACCAGCTCGTCGGGAATAAAGGCGTTGGCAATACGAAGCGGGAAGTGTTCCAACGTCGTATTTACTTCCAGGCTATCCTTTCCCGTCGAGGTAGGGAGCAGCTTGCCATCTGCTATCAGCACTTCTACCTTATCATGATTCAGATAAGCGTTGAGGTATTGTTTTCCCTGTTCGCCCGGCAGCCATGTAGCCCCCAAAGTAATATCACCAATGCGCTGGCGTTCATAAGTCAGTTCATCAATGGATGCTTCCGCAGAGAGCTGAAGGTCTTTTTCGGTCTGTATATAGTGTGCTTCTGCCGAGAACAATCCGGTGATTTCGGGGAAGTAAGGCAGTACGCTCGTTATTTCATCCAAGCGGATTCTCCGGATTTCGACATCGATATTCTGCAAAGAAACCGTATCTCCCTGTACCGAATGCACACGGAAGCCCATACCTTCATCATCCCACATATCCACATTGGCATACACGCGCATATTCTTATGCAGATAAATCCAGTTATGATCTTCGTTGAAGTGGAATTTACGGAACGCAATAATCGGTTCTTCCGGAATCAGTGTAAAAGCCAGTCCATCCCCTTTTCCACGTCCTCCAACCAGCGGACGGGCATTGACTCCAAGCAACACACCGGTTTTCCCCTTTTCGTTCTTATATTCTGCCAGCAGCTCGGCATCGCGGTCGCGAATCTCGCCTGTCAGAATAGTGGAGAAGGAAAACTGGGGATTCTTCGGTCCGTTGATTACTCCGGCACGGAGATTCATACGGGTAGTATCCTGTTTGACGGTGAAAAAGACCGTATCCAGTTGCAAGGTATCCACTTTCAAAGCATGGATGGCTGCTTTGCCGTTGATTCCCCAATCGGGAGCAGTGCCGAATTTCATGGAAGCATCATGGAACGATATATTCTTCATTGCCATATAGTATGCCAACGGATTCTCCTTTCCTGCCGAAAAAGAGAAAATAGCCGACGGTAATGCTTCACGCAAAGCAGCATGATCCAAGAGTTTTTCATCCACCTGCTTCATCAACACATCTACAAAATGGGTAGACTGACGAATCAGAGGATATACACCGGCACGGGCACTCAGATTCAGTTTCATATCACCGGCGGTGAAATGAGTGAAAACACGGTTCTGCCGTGCCTCTCCGCTTAAATTGAATGCCAACGGATGTTTCATCGGCTTGGGCATAAGTCCCAGTTCGTACAAATCAAGCTGAGTAACGTCAACTGTCACTTTACCGTCCGGATAGCTATGAGCTAAATTATATTCTGCATCCGCCGTCATTTTCAAAAGTTCATTGTCACTCGTAAGCTGAGCCGTTGCCAAAGCACCTTTAAGATTTCCCGTCAGATGAACATTCGAAAGATGATAGCGGGCGTAATGAAGCTGGTCCAAAGAAAGATTCAGATTGGCTAAAGAATGGAAGGACATGACATCCAGTCCCCTGCCCTTGGCATCTGCCGAAAGAGATAGTTCATAAATCGAGTCTTTCGGGAGAAAATGATGCAGTTGCAGATCGTTTATTTTCAGATCGGCCGTATAAACTTCTGTCGAACTGTTTAATGCGGCATTTACATTCATGCTGCCCTTGCCTTCTTTCAGATCGAGTTTTGCTTTATACTGCGGGCCGTTCATCTCCATCTTCATCTTGAGACTCATACTGTCGGGAATTACTAAAGAGCCATCGGGTGTGACTCCAGTCAATCCTGTCAGGAAGTTCAGATTCCGGGTAACCATATCCAGCCCAATAGTTCCCGAACGAGTCAGACTGTCCGTCAGGTTTTCAAGGATTCCTCCCCCTTTTAGCGAGAAAGCTCCCGGCAAGTCTACCGTGAAGCGCGAAATCTGCATCTCTTTCAGATTTCCATCCGTACCGGCACGAATCACTAACGGACGGAACGGATATGCTTCTTTAAACGTTTGAGGCAGTCCGCCGGCAAAAAGCATCACGTCCTCTTTGCCTATATGTGCGTTAAAGCTGGCGGATAAACGTCCTGTCGTCGGGATATTTACGAGTTCCCAATAAGTCTGGGCGGACAGGTCTATTTCTGAATGTGGGGTTTGCAGTTTCAGTTCAGGAATGCGGATGATAGAATCATTCGAAAAGAGCCGCCCTGTCAGTGAAGTAATACTCAGTCCCGAACGCTCTTCCATCGTTATTTCACGAATCACAGCGTTCATATTTCTGCCTTCGTAGAGCAGAGAGTCCAATCCGATGCGGATATTCCGGACTGCCATATGAGAGGCGTCAAAACCTTCCGACGGTTGGGCCTCTCCGGTGTCATAACTGGCGGAGGCACCCGACAAAAGGAATTGCTTCAATCCATAAAACTGGTTCTTTAAATCCGCTTTGGCGTCATCAATGGTCGCTTCGCCTATGTATGCCGCCATCTTCATGGAGTCGGCAGGCAGTTTCATACCGAATGATACATTCTTCAACTTCAGTTGATGAAGGTTCACCTTCCAGTTCACAGGAGCAGATGCCGTCGTATCTTTGGGAGTGGTCGTGGTATCAGTCATCAGAAGTTGTATATGAGTATCGGATAACTCTGTCCGATTGACAACTGCCGTTTCGTTCGATAAATCGACTCCATGACTTTGCAGAAAGAAGCGCCCCAAAACGCCTTTTATCTGCATCCCTTCTATCAGATTGGCAGAATTGACCGCCACCTGACTTAAGGTAACCTCGTCAACTTCTACTTTTCCTTTGAGCAACGGCCATGCCTGTACGCGGACATTCAGGCTTTCCAAAGACAATAAGGTATCCGGCTGCTGTATGACTTCCACCCCTCGTACCAGCAGATTAAGCGGAAAACGAAGGTCTATCCGTTCCACCTGAATCTGCATTCCGGTTGCTTTAGAAGCATACGCAGTAACCTCCCGTCGCAAAAGATTCTGAACAGGAGGTATATAAAGTAATACCATCAGTATTACAAAAAGTATTATAGGAGTAAGCAATATCCAGCCCACCCGTCTTATCCATTTTCGTTTCATGCAGGATGTGTCAGTGTAAAAGTGATACAAAGTAAACAAATTACTTTGAAAAAAGGTTTGTCCAAAAGCTAAAATGTGAAAAAGCCGGAGGTTATGGTTGCATTTAGCGCAATTTCATCCCGTTCATTCCGTTCATTCGGAAGGTGAGATATTTGTCAAGGCAGCACCTTCTCACTATGCTACGAGCTTATGCCCGTGCCACTACGTTGGCACGCTTGTGCCACCGCAGTGGCACGACTGTGACATGCCTTTGGCACAACTGTGCCAACAAGGTGGCACAAGCATGGCACTATATAGGCTGTTCCAAAGGAGCTGCCGGGAGAGATTTAATGTAAACCGAAACTATACTCCTCAGCAGCACGAACAACTTTACGCACCGCCTCCAAAGTCTCCAACGTAGTCTTTTCTATTTCTTCGGAGAATTCTTCCCCCCGGCAAGACTCCAGCCATCTTAATGAAGCAACAGACTCAGAAGCTCCGATCAAGGTGAAAAGCGGAAGGAGTTTATGAGCCATAGCGGCTATTCCATCCACCTCCCTGTCAGTTAATGCCTGTTGCATCCGGTCGGCATTCTTACCGGTCTCTTCGATAAAAGTCCGGATAATAGAACACGCCGCTTCCGGATCATCTTCCGAGAAGGCAGTCAGTGCAGAAAAGTTGAATAAAGTATCTTCAGGCAGCGCATCTGCAATCAATTGCATATCATGTGTTATATGCGCCTCATCAGCTGACATTTGTCCTTCATTCAGAGTTACCAGCAATTCTTTCACCGTAAAAGGTTTGTGCAGGCATCCGGCAAAGCCGTGTTCATGCAAAGCCTTCTCATCCATTTCGCTGCGTGCCGTGACAGCAATGACAGGAATATTGCGGGCTTGCGGAATGTTAGAGGCACGCAATAATTTGACCAGATCAAAACCGTTGATAGCAGGCATCTGTATATCGGTCAGCAGCACATCAAACGTCGAGGAGCGCAGTTGCTCTATCAGTTCTTCCAACTGCTCGCAGCAAACAGCATCGATGTTGTGCTGTTTCAGCATGGCAGCAGTCAGGTTCAGCTGAATCTTATCATCATCAATCAGAAGCACACGGATCACCTTCATGACCGGTACAGCATCTGTCTCTTCCGGAGAAACATCTGTTTCTTCCGGAGAAGCATCCGTATCTTTCGACGCTTTCTTGATTCTGCTTCCAAAAGGTTTATTTTCCACTATTGACTTACCCACCGGAAAGAGTGGCAACACGACAGTAAAGCAACTTCCTTTTCCTAACGTGCTTTGTACATCGATCGTACCTTCAAGCAGAAGAACCAACTTATGCACAATGGACAATCCCAGTCCGAATCCTTCTTCTCCCTGCGCACCGGGGAGGCGGGTAAATTCCTGGAAGATGCGTTCCCGATCTTCCGATGCCATCCCTTTGCCGGTATCCTCAACCGCTATTGTCAGCTTCGAAGCGTTATAACCAACAGTTAATGTGATCTTGCCCTGCTGAGTGAATTTCACCGCATTGGACAAGAGATTATTCACTATCTGCTGAATACGTAAAGGATCACTGATATATTTCTCCGACAATTCCGGAGCGATATGACATTGCAAGACCAAGCCTTTAGCCGCCGTCAGAGGTTCAAAGCAAACACGGATTTCTTCAAACAGCTGAGCAGGATTAAAAACAATCCGGTTCACTTCCGCTTTATTGAGGTCAAGACGGTGGAAATCAAGCAAGTCGCTTACTAACTTCAGTAAATGCTCTGAAGAACTTTTCATGTTGTCCAGATAGAATCGCTGCCGTTCATCTTCGGTCAGGCGGGACAAGAGTTCCGTATATCCCATTATCGAGCCTAATGGCGCCTTAAAGTCATGGGTAATGGCAAGCATCAGTTTCTCACGGGCAACAAGCAAGTCTTCCGCCCGCTTATTCGCTTCTTCGAGCTGACGCCGATAACGGTTGCTACGAGTAATATCCCGCATAATTAAGATCAGGAAAAAGGCGGATAAGAATACGGCACCAATGGCAATTCCGGCAATGATATTAGCCGAACGCATCCGCACCTCTTGCTGAAGTTCCGCATCCTGACGGGCACGCGCAGACATTTCCTCCTCGTATCCTTTTATCAGACTATCCATTCTTGCGGTCAGCTGTGTATTCATCCGCTGATACCTCGTACTGGTACGCCGGATCGTTCGCCTCCGCTGCAACCGTTTCTCTTCGGTAGCCATGCGAATCTTATGCTGAAGGGAGTCCGCCGACTTGACAGGTTCCAATATCGTATCAGTGGCAATTTCCAGAGAAGTATTGACCAGCACGGCAGTATCTTTCTTAGAAGGCGCGAACACTTCCCCCAATCGTTTGAAGAAGCCTTTCTTCTTCGGGGTAGTGATCAGAGAATCGCGTTTGGTAATAACCCGGTGTTGTACCCGTTGCTGAGTAATCACCGAGTCCTGCTGTTCTGATATGATTTCTTCAATCTCCGAGGCGGAAAGCAAGCTATCATTCGCCTCGCTCAGCACCCGCAGCATCTGAAGGGTATTCTGATCTTTCTCATGGAGAAGACTCAGCAGACTGTCTGTCCGCAGATTCTGCTGATCGTCCGCAGCCGACAGCGTCTCCATCTCCTGATGCACAAACACCAGAGAAAAAAGAAGAATCGCCAGCAGCAATATATAGCCGATGGTTATTTTCAGTTTGGTGGAGCGAAAGGAAGCCATAGGCAATTAATATTTTAAATTATGAATTTTGAATGGAAGGCGGTAGTTTCGTCTTGTGATGGAAACGCCACCATAACATCAGACCGGCACTGGTCAACCCAAAAGGAAATGCCATCCAGACACCTATGATCCCCCACTCCAACACGAATCCGCAAAAATAGCCGACCGGAAGCGAAATAAGGAAATAAGCAATGAAGGCAATCAGCATCATCAGTTTTACATCTGAGATTCCACGCAAGGCATTGGCAAAGGTTATCTGCAATCCATCTCCAAACTGATATACAAGGAACGGAAGGATAAGCGAAGTTACCATAGCCGCCACTTCGGTACTATCGGTAAACCAACCTCCCAGATAATTGCGGCAGAGGAATACGATGGAAGAAAGCACAACACCCAACGCCATCATCAAATGAAAACCGGCATAAGCCGAACGACGTACATTGAGTATATCGCCCTGCCCGTTAAAGTTACTCACACGGACAGCCACAGCTGCTCCCATCCCGTAATACATCATAAACGTAAACTGAGAAATAGCCAGCATGACCTGATGAGAAGCCAGCGCAATGGTACCCAGCCAGCCAATCATCACCGCACTCAGACTGAACGAAGCTGTCTCCATTCCCATCTGAAAAGCAATCGGCCAACCCAGCGAATTCAATCGTCCGAATATAGCCTTCGACCATCCCAGACGATAGAAGCCGAGCTTAAAACGAAGAAAACGCGGACTCCGCATAAAGACTATGATAAATACGACTACCATCATGATACGCGAGAACAGCGTACTGATACCTGCCCCCAGCAAGCCCATTTCCGGCAAGCCCAGCTTTCCGTATATCAGGATATAATTGCCGATAATATTCAGCACATTTCCGCCGAGCAATATCCACATAGCGGTCTTAGTATCCGTAATTCCATCCGTAAACTGCTTGAAGCCATTGAACAGCATCACAAAGACGAGCGAAGCCAGCAGAACCAGATAATAAGGTTTTATCAGGGGAATAAGTTCTTCCGGCTGTCCCAGATTTCCCACATTAAAATAAAGGACAGTCATACCGATGGTAAGCAAGAATGCCACCAACAAATTTGCCAGCAGGCTGTTACGCAACGCCTGCCCCGCCGAAGCATACTGATGAGTTCCATACAAACCTCCCACGATAGGAGTCAGCCCGTACGAGAAGCCTGTACTGAAAATAATCACCAGATTGAATACATTATTGACGAAGGAAGCAGCACCCAGTTCTATCGTACTATGATGACCGATCATCAACGTATCGGCAAACCCCAGCACAATAACTCCTATTTGCCCGATTACAATGGGCAATCCGAGAGAAATCAGTGCTTTGTAATGCTCCTTATATATACTATAGATATTTCTCATTTATTTTTCCGTAGTTAATCGCATATTCCGGCAACTCCGCATCCTGCCGTTGCCTCCAATAAATATCCCGCCGGTAAGGAGAAGTCAGGATATTTGTTTCTTATAATAAAGTATCACTCCATTCTCCTTCCTGAAAGCAGACTGAGCTACCTTTTGCAATTGTCCGGCAGTAACAGCGCGATAACGCTCTACCTCCTTTTCCATATCTTCCGCCCTGCCCAACAGTTCAAACCAAGCAAGATTGGTAGCGACATTCAAATAATTGATATTGCCGAATATCTGCGTCGATTCGAATTTATTCTTCACTTTTTCCAGTTCCTGTTCGTCAACAGGTTCTTGCTGCAAACGTTCCAGTTCTTCACGTACGGCCGCTTCCGCCTGTTCCAGCGAAACACCTGCCGCGGGTTTGCCCGAGATATGGAACAATCCGGCATCCACACTACCGGAAATATAAGCGTCAATACTCGAAAACAGTTGTTTTTGCTGTACCAGGCGTTGATTCAGACGACTGGAACGTCCGTTGCTCAACAAATCCGACAATATATCAAAAGCGTAATAATCCGGATGATCATGACTGCACATATGATACGCCATGAATAGTGAATCAAGGGGTACGTTACGCTCTACTGTCAACCGTCGTTCTTCTGTCTGCTCCGGTTCCTGCGGCAGATTCCGTTGAGGAACCTCCCTGCGAGGGATGGGACCGAACCATTTTTCCGTCAATGCAACTGCTTCCTCAAAAGAGATATTTCCCGTTACGGCGAGCACTGCATTGTTCGGCGCATAAAAACGGAAGAAGAATGCTTTCACCTCTTCCAGCGTCGCATTGGCTATGTGCGACAAATCTTTTCCGATGGTAGGCCACTGATAAGTATGCGCCCGATATGCCAGAGGACGCAAAAGATGACCGACGTCTCCGTAAGGCTGGTTCAGGCAACGCTGCTTGAATTCTTCCATTACTACTCCACGCTGTACTTCCAGACTCCGTTCACTGAAATCAAGGCTCAGCATACGGTCGGATTCCAGCCAAAAGCCGGTCTCTACATTCTGCCGGGGTACAGTGAGGTAGTAATTGGTTATGTCATTATTGGTCCAGGCATTATTCTCGCCGCCTGCCAGTTGCAGCGGCATATCATAATCGGGAATGTTCACCGAACCTCCGAACATCAGGTGTTCGAACAAATGAGCAAAGCCTGTATGCTCGGGATGTTCGTCGCGGGCTCCCACATTATATAATACATTAAGAGCTACTATCTGCGTACTTTCGTCCTGCGAATGTACCAGACGTAACCCATTGTCCAAAATATGCCTGTTAATCTTCATTCTACTTAATCCAGTACTTCTACTTTTACAATCTTCACGTCCTCTTCGGGGCGGTCGCTACGGTCGGTTTTCACCTGCTGAATCTTATCCACGATGTCCATGCCTTCGATTACTTCACCGAAAACCGTATACTCACCGTCCAGATGAGGAGTACCTCCTACAGTCGTATAAGCTTCGATCTGTTCCGGCGTAAAGTGAAATTCCGGTTGCTTGGCAGCTTCCGCTTCCGCCTCTGCAAAAAGCTTCTCCTGCAATTCATACAAACCGTTTTCATCGTTTTCCTTCCGCATCTTATAGATTTCTTTCATGTGCTTCTGAGCCAACGTATTGAAAATAACATTGATCTTATTCTCATTCATCTGGCTTTCCATGCCCAGCAATGTAGAGTCGTTGTACACTTTGCCTGTCACAATGTAGAACTGGCAACCGGATGATTCTTTCTTCGGATTTACATTGTCTCCCTGACGGGCAGCCGACAAAGCGCCTTTTTTGTGAAAATACTTCGGATAAACAAATTCGGCCGGAAGGGTGTAACCCACATCTCCTGCACCCAGCATCTTTCCTTTCGGTGCATTCTTTGAATCCGGGTCACCTGCCTGAATCATAAAGTCTTTGATAACACGGTGGAACAGCGTTCCTTCATAAACGCCGTCTTCTGCCAGCTTAATGAAATTATCACGATGTTTCGGCGTCTCATTATACAACTTAACCTTGATGTCTCCCAAGGTTGTTTCAATCTTTACCAACGTTTCGTTGTCCATATTTCCTCCTTTTTTTGTTCCGGTTTTGCAGGCCGTAAGTCCGCAAAACGATATGGTTAATAGTAAGTATGCAATCTTTTTCATAACACTTTTATTTAATTTAAGTTTGCAAATATACTACTTTCGCCCAAATCCTCTTACCTTTGTAGCATTAAAAGAGGCAAAAGAGAGTATGATGAAATCCATATTGATAATAGAAGACGATATCACTTTCGGAATGATGCTGAAAACCTGGCTAAGTAAAAAAGGGTTTGAGGTGTCGTCAGTCAGTAACATTGCCCGTGCCCAGAAGCACATTGAAGGACAAGGGGCAGACTTAATCCTGTCCGATTTACGCTTACCGGATCACGACGGAATCGATCTTCTGAAATGGATGAACGAAAAAGGAATCGATATTCCTTTGATCATCATGACCGGTTATGCCGATATCCAATCGGCAGTACAAGCGATGAAACTGGGAGCACGCGATTATGTTGCCAAACCGGTGAATCCGGAGGAACTACTCAAAAAGATGTCAGAAGCTTTGCAAGCGAAAGAAGCGCCGACTACGCATACCGCAGCCAAAACTTCTGCAAAGAAAGGTTCTTCCATTTCGTCCGGAAACGCCACCGAAACCCATCATGCTTATCTGGAAGGAGAAAGTGATGCCGCCAAGCAACTCTATAATTATGTAGGTCTGGTAGCTCCCACCAATATGTCCGTACTGATCAACGGTTCCAGCGGAACGGGAAAAGAGTATGTGGCGCACCGCATCCATCAACTGAGCAAACGGAATGACAAGCCGTTTATCGCGGTAGACTGTGGTTCGATCCCCAAAGAATTAGCTGCATCCGAGTTTTTCGGCCATGTGAAGGGCTCTTTTACAGGAGCACTGACGGACAAGACCGGAGCGTTCGTTGCCGCCAATGGAGGCACTATCTTCCTGGATGAAATAGGTAATCTCAGTTACGAGGTACAGATACA
>PPYE01208199.1_pt1 | contig 17448 bp, 16 predicted proteins | sample 1559881 | NCBI WGS metagenome assembly PPYE01 (sample SAMN08240022, study PRJNA423297) | Human gut metagenome, whole genome shotgun sequencing project. | reverse complement strand
GCCACGGGTGGGCTTCCATCGCCAAGGACAGGAACATTCCGCTCGCGATCATCAGCGAGGCGATGGGACATGATTCGGAAAAGACCACGCGAATCTATCTCGCCTCTTTGGACACATCGGCTGTGGACAAGGCGAACAGCCGAATTCTGAAAGCATTGTAACCGCACAAGGTCCTTATCAGCCTCTATTCGGAAGTCTCTTTCAAGATTTATTCTTGAAAGAGATATTTTTTCCGACAGATCAATCCACCGGAAAATCTCTCTCCGGAAGGAATAGGTGGTTCGGTAGCGATAATTAAAGAAATAAACGACGGCTAAATCCTCGAAATAGCATTTAACGGATTGACTGATAGATGCAACTTCTCTTTTCGAGAGAAATATCACACTGCCGCAAAGTTATGAAAAATATGAAATACGGCAAAAGAATTCGGTGAAAAATAAAATTATTCCGGCCATTTCAATTCGAAATGTTGAGCAATCAGGAGAATTTGTTGAACTGATTCGGAGGTTTTCGTGCGTAGGGCGCTGGGAATAAACGCTAATCATTTCGCTATTTCTCTCGAAAAGAGAAATAGTGTTTGATTGAAGTGTACAAGATTATTTTGTGGGCGAAAAACCTTAGGAATGGTCATGGAGATTTTGCGGAAGACAATTTCGCAGGTTGAATGGTGTTGTTTACTAAATTAACTACTAATTCAAACTTAACTTTTTATGAAAAAATTTTTCACAACGTTTGCGCTATGCACATGTTTCATGGCAACGGCACAGGAGAAAGTGAAAGAGGTCGTCAAAGATGATTACCAACGTAACAGTTTGTCGATTGTCGTTGTAGATCGCGGTGACAATTTTGACGCCCAAGTATTCAGTGCCGTTCGTGCAATCGATCTGGGCGATAAATTCGACATGAATTACATTCCTACAGACCGTATCGAACTCAAGGCAGCACGCGCCAACGCCATTGGTGGCCTCGACATCAGCAAGGCCGTCGGCCGTAACGACTTGGGCAAACAAATCATCTCCTATTGGTTCGAACGTAAGGCTGACGGCACGATGAGCGCCGAGCGCATGATCCACCGCGGCAACTACAACGCCGACGATCAGGACATTATAAACGCAAAGGCTGCCAAAGTTGGTCCCGAGGCGCTGGGCGACACCGGTTCGGCATTGGTCAACGGCAGCTATGTGATGGTGCTCGACTATTCGGGCATCTCCTCGAAGAAAAGCGACAAAGGCGAGGTAACATGGTCGGTAACCACCAATGCCTACGTTTACCAGATCGACTATTCGAAGGAAACCGAAGCTGAGATCTATGCCGCATGGATTTATGAAGACGATACTCCGGAAGCCATTGCTGAAAAGAAAGCTGCATACGATCGGATCGATATCGGCATGAAATACAAGACGACGGTTTCATATACTTCCAGTGCTTCGGAGAAAGACGGTGGATTGCAGGCTGCAATTATTGATGGCTATGGCGAAACTTTGACCCGTTTGGAGAAACAGATTCCCGCTTGGAACGTAACGACTTCAATCGTTGGCCGCCGCCCGCTGACCGCCAAGGTCGGCAAAAAGGAGGGCGTAAAGAATGCCATGCGCTTCCAAGCCTACAAGTTTAGGGAGGATGCCGACGGCAATCTCAAATCAATTCCGAAGGGGTATCTGCGTGCCACGAAGATTGCCGACAACCGCGGTATGGCTTCCGGCAATACGAAGGCCTCGGAATTTTATCAGATTTCGGGCGGCAAGGTCGATGAGGGAATGCTTATCAAGCAGAAAAACGACCTCGGCATGGGAGTTTCGCTGGGCTACAAATATAACGGGCTCGCTCCCTACAATCTTACGATCGACTACCTGGCGCATATCAACACCAAAGGCTTCGCGCATTATGCGCTACTTAATGTCGGATATGATATGTTCAGTGGCTCTAAGATCAATGACAAAGTAGGCCAATACTTGGACAGTGGCGACCTAACAGGCCTGACCGATGGCGGCATCTCCTACATCAATGTCGGTATCGGTTACGGGTTTGGCATCCGTGCCATTCGCCACATCGAACTGGTTCCTTTCGTCATGGGCGGCGGCGACTATATGCTGAACCACAATGACTTCTTGGATGAAGACAGTGGTGAAGAAAACGAAGACAGCTTCATGGACAAAGTTGCCTGGTTCGGCAATGCTGGTCTGCGCATCAATTTCAATGTCAAATATCCGCTGCAGATCTTCGTACAGGCCGACTATACGATGATGTTCATCAAGGAGGGTTCTTACTACGAAGCATTCAACGATTTGCTCAGAGTAGGCGACCTCGGCCACAAGAATTCGTTCGGCATTATGGCCGGTGTAAAATGGACTTTCTAAGTCACATTCATAATAGGTAATAATCGGAAATAAGATGAAAAAACTCTTGTTTGCGGTGGTAATGATGTTGCTGGCATTGGCGCCGGCAACATCATTTGCCCAGAAAAGCAAAGACCGTAAAGCGCTGTTCAACAGTTGGAACAATTACGAAGTGACCACCGTGAAGGTCGGCACCGACGGTACCAAATTCATTAAGGTATGGGGCTTCGGCAAGAAGGTCGATCTGGCGATCGTCCAAGCCAAGAAAAATGCGGTGCACGCATGTCTTTTCCGCGGGCTTCCCGGTGTGGAGACCGCCAACGCGACCCCGCCTCTCTGTCCCGATCCCGGAACCCTGACGGCCAACGAGGCCTATTTCACGAACTTTTTCGAGACGGCAGGCGAATACCTTAAATATGTCAATATGACCACGGACGGAGTGCCTTCGGGGCAGGACCGCCGTCAGGTCAAAGGCGGCTATAAGGTAGCCATCTACGCCCAAGTGATGTACGACAACTTGCGCGACAAACTCGAAGCCGACGGCATTATCCGGAAACTCAGCACGGGCTTCTGAAAAACGTGCCGACCTTGCACAGGATGGATTGCAGGGAGCAGTCCTTCTGTGCACGGCCGCCGTCGGGACGCTACGAAACAACAATAGTTATACTCATGGTAAAGAAGATTATATTGACGTTGCTGGCCGCAGGAGTCGCCTGCGGAGTCTTTGCTCAGGCGAAAAAACCGGTCATCATGGTCGTTCCGAGCGAGGCATGGTGTATCCGTAACGGATTCGTCCAGGATTTTGACGACCAGGGACAGGTCAAACGCATCCCCGACTACCGTGCCGCCATGCAGGGCAATGCGGATATCAGGACCTTGGTGTCGGCGATGGGCGATTTCATGGCCCAGCAGGAGTTTCCGATCCAATCGCTCGAACAGGAACTCAAACGTTTGCAGAGTGAAGAAACCGAACTTTCCGTACTGACCGGTAGGCAGACCGGAGCTGCCATCGCCGAAAACCCTATCGAAAGGCTCCGCCGGACTGCTAAAGCCGACATTATTCTCGATCTCGACTTCGAAATACGCCGGATCGGTCCCAAACGGCAGGTATCGTTCAATCTGACGGCCCTCGACGCCTATACCTCGAAGATCATCTCAGGAAACACCGGCGTTGGAAGCAACAGCGGTGCGGCCATAGAAACCCTTCTTCAGGAAGCCGTGCTAAGTTTCAAGGATAACTTCATCGCGGGGCTTCTGCGCCATTTCGACGACTTGTTCAACAACGGCCGCGAGGTGATCGTCACCCTGCGCCGCTTCGACAGTTCGCCGATCGACTTCGAAACCGAGTTCGATTACAACGGGCAGACCGCCGAATTGGCCGACATCATCGGCGTATGGTTTGAGGAGAACGCTCTCAACGGACGTTTCTCCGAAGCCGAGCGTTCGGCTAACGTACTGCGATACAACCAAGTGCGCATCCCGCTCTACGGTAAGAGCCTTTCGGGCCGCGAGGTGGCCATTGACGCCACAGCCTTCGCACGTCCGCTGGCCAACATGCTCAAAAAGGATCCCTACAATGTGGTTGTGAAAACCTATCCCAAAGGTCTGGGCGAAGTGTGGCTCATTCTGGGTGAAAAATAATCAATACAAATGATACGTAAACTGCTGATCTATCTGACCGCTTGCTGTGCTCCGTGGCTGCTCACGGGACAGACGCAGCAGGAGGAGCGCATTGCCATCACGCCGATGGTGTGCGACGCTTTAGACCTCCCGCCCGACGCTCGTGCGGCCTTGAATCAGAAACTGCTCCAGATGACCGTCCAAAACGGCTTCGGAGCAACCGGAGGATCTTTCATCCTTACGGCCGACATCCGCACGGTGGACAAACAGGTCACCGCTACGGCCCCGGCCCAGTACATCGTCGAACTGGAAGTATCGGTCTATGTGGTCAACTTGCAGGAACAGCTGCTGGCCGCCGAAACGTCGTTCGTCGTGAAGTCCATTGAGTCGTCCGAACACAAGGCTATGATCCGTGCCATCAACCGGATCAACGCCCGGACGCCTGTCGTGCGGCAATTCATGACCTCGGCCCGCGAGAAGATCGTCGATTACTACGCTACGCGCATTCCGATGATCGTCGCCAAGGCCCAGTCGCTGGCCGACCGCGATGATTACGAGGCGGCGCTGGCGGCGCTGGCCGCCGTACCCGAATCGCTCGATGACTATCCGATGGTCGCCGAGAAGATGACCGCGGTCTACACGCAGATGGTCGACAAGTTCGCTACCGTGTCGATCCAGGAGGCCAAGAGCAAGATCGCTCTGCGCGATTATGAAGGTGCACTGGATGCCTTGCTTTACGTTGATCCGTCGAGCACGCGCTTCGAAGAGGCCGCCCGTATGGTCGATTCGATCAAGGGCACGATCGACGCCAGGGAGCAAGCCGAAATGCAAGTGCGCCTCAATCAGATGGAAGCACAGCGTGAACTGGCTCTCAAAATGCACGATGACGAGGTGATGCTGCGCCGCATGCAGATCGAAGCCTCGCAGAAAACAGCCGAAAAGCGGGCCTCCGGATCCGACGCCGCAACGCAGTCGGCATTGAAGAATTGGCTTTTCGGGAAACTCAACTAACCCCTACGCGCCATGATTTGTCCTCAATGCAAGGAGGAGATGCCCCTCTTGTCCCGTATCTGCCCAGTCTGCGGATACGTCGCCGATGAAGACGAAAACCGTCCCAGCGCCACCGAACTCGCCGATACGCTGGAAGAGATCCTGCAGGCCGCCCGGTCGCTGCCGGCTCCATCGTTCAGCCGGAGCATGGGCCAGCTGTCGGTCGTGATGTTGCCGTTGTTAACGCTATTCCTGCTCCTTATGGCCCTGATCAGCGAAGCCGGGATCTTCTGGATCGCCACCATCTTGTTCGCCCTGGGCAGCATCGTAGCAATCATTCTCAAAATCTGCGGCCGCATCGGAAATGGGCGCGCCGACCGCAACTTCGCCGAACTCAAGAACAACTTCGAATTTACGGCTCGCATGGCCAGGCGCGATTTCGGAAAGAGCCGCGAGGTGAACAATCTGCTGACCGAGATCACGGAGCGCATCCGGGAGATCGAACAGGAGCGTCGCAGCGCGTCGCGCCGCAACCTGATGATTTGGCTGGCGGTTCTGCTGATCGGAGGCATTTTGGCTGGAATGGGCGTATGGTCGACCGACCAAGCCGTCGCCGTGCAGGAAGAGACCGGATGGCAGAAGGAATTGGAGGCCTTTCGCATAGCGGGAAGTGTCGACGATTACGACATTGAAAACCGTTCGGCGCTGCTCGGAAAAATCCTCGCTGCCGATGAGATGACCGCCGCCGAGGAGTTCTTCCGCAGCTACTGCATGGGACGACCCGGCGACTACGACTGCGCCGTGCAGATCGTCGACCACTATCTGCAAGCGGGCGACCGCGAGGCCGCCGAACGCTTCGTTGGAAACTGCGACCTGCGGTACAACTCGGACCGGAACAAATTGAAAAAACGCTTAACGAACTGATACCATGGGATTATTCGGAAGCAAAAAAGAGGGTGGCATCCTCGATGTCATCCGTTGCGATCAGAGCGATTACCTGATCTGGAAATGGTCGCCCTCGGGTGAACCCTCGAAGAAGATGAACGCTATCCGCTACGGCAGCCGCCTGCGCGTCAAGGAGGGTGAGATCGCCGTCTTCATCTACGACAAGGAGGGCGGCATGGACTTCATCGAGGGATTCAAGGACGAAGTGCTCAAAACGGCCAACTTCCCCGTGCTGTCGTCGATCGTCGGAAGCGCTTTCGGCGGGGCGTCGCCCTTTCAGGCCGAGGTCTTCTTCATCAACCGCGCTGGAACGATCCGTCTGCCCTTCTTCGTGAAGAAGTTCTCGCTTTCCGAGCAGTGGCAACAGCGGCTCTTCGTTCCCGCGACCGTCAAGGGCGCCATCACGTTCAACATCTCCGATTACCGCGCCTTCATTTCGAAATATCAGATGGCCGGCTACAGCATGGACGACCTCTCGCTCCAAATCCGCGATACGGTCGAGCGCTACGTGAAGTCGGCCGTGACGAACGCCCCCTATCAGCTGGGGATTCCGGTCGTGCAGATCGAACGCGGCATCGACCAGATCAGCGAAGCCGTGCAGGCCAAACTGCGCGATCCGCTGGCCGAAGACTTCGCGGTCAATCTCCGCCGGGTGGACATCTCGGACATCTCGCTCGACACCGAATCGGAGGGCTACCAAGCGCTGATGAATCAGGGACTGGCACAGGCCGACATTCTGGGAAAGCAGTTTGCAGCCACGGGTGAGGCCACGAGCCGCAACATCCTCGACCAGCAGCAGATCGGGGCCGAGAACCTCGCCGAATCACTCCGCATCAACCGTGAAGAGACCCAGCGTCGTCAACGACTGGCAACCGAGAGCGATTTCCTGACGGCCCACCAAATCGACGTACAGGGCGAAGTGGCCCGGACGGCCGCCGAAAGCCTCGGCGAACTGGGCGGCGGCATGGGTGGCGGCGACGGCCTGAACCCCGCCGGCATGATGGCCGGCATGATGCTGGGCGGCGCCGTCGGAGGCCACATGGCTGGCATGATGGGCGGCATGATGCAGGGTCTCGGACAACCGTGGCTCGGAGCACAAGAGCTCGGGCACCAGAACTTCGGGGCGCAGCCGGGCATGGGGCAACAACCATCGGTTCCGCACGTACCGCCGGTCGTACAATATTTCGTGGCCGTGAACGGGGCGCAGAGCGGCCCCTATACACCGGAGCAACTCCGGCAGATGATCGCCAACCGGCAGGTGACCGCCGCAACCTATGTTTGGAAGCAAGGCATGGCGGGTTGGGCCGCCGCTTCATCGTTGCCCGAACTGGCCGACGCATTCGGATGCGTACCGCCTCCGCCATCGGTTCCTCCCACCCTGTAAAAGGCAATGGAAATCCACAACCGAAAAAAAGAGACCTATGGATGACAAACCGAAACTTTCGATCGAACAGATGCTCGGCATGGCCCAGGAGCTCTCAATGGGGCTGCAATGCCGCGACATCATGCAGGGAAGCATCGACAATCTGAAACAGTCGCTCGACCCGAACGGACTGAGCGGGAATATTGAACTCCCGAACAACGCCTATTTCGTAGTGATCGACGGTACACAGCAGGGTCCCTGCTCACTGCCCGAGATGATCGAACGAGTCCGCTCCGGAGCCATCTCGCCTGACACCTATGTTTGGAAATCCGGATTGAAGGAGTGGATCCCCGCCCGCCGGATGGAGGAACTCGCCGGCGAGTGGAATGAACCTGCAGCCCTCACCCCTTCCCCGAAAACTATTCCGCAACCATGAAAACGAACTTTTTTCTGGCGGTCATCGCACTGCTCATCGGAGCCTTGATCGTCTACGGATTCTGCGTAGCCGGAGCCCCGGCGTTGCAGACGGCCGTCAGCGGCGTGCTCTGCACGGCATTACTCGTTGTCGGCATGGCTATCTCGGTCAAAGGCGAGCCACGCACCACACTGCTCGTGAAGTGCGTCACCCTAACGCTGGCCCTGCTGTTGCTGATCCTTAACATCGCACTGACCGGGCTGCATGTCGGCCAAGCTTTTTACATCATCGTAAACGGCGTGTTGACACTCGTTGCGGCGACCATCATCTATTTGATAACCCGAGCCAAGTCATGAAACACAGACTTCTCATTGCACTGTCGGCTCTGCTGTTTCTCCACACGACAGCGGCTCAGGAAAAGGTGCTGGAAAGCAGCGCCAAGAAAGCTCCGGCATGGATCGGAACCACCGAAGCTGGGTTCATCATCGTCTCGGCCGAGGAGCCGACGCTCGACGCAGCCCAGAAACGCTGTCTAAATGATATCCGACAGTCGATCGTCAATGCGGTTTGCGTAAACATCCGCTCCGAAGAAACCCTCACGGAACGACAGACGGAGTATGCCGTTGCATCCGACATCTACCGCCGCTACGAGTCGCAGTTGAAAACCGTGGCCGGACGGTTGCCCTTCATTACAGGCATCTTGATCTCCGACGCCGAAACCTATTGGGAAAAACGCTACGTGAAGCGCGACAAGCGCACCTATTATCTCTGCCACGTGCGCTATCCTTTCCCGATCACCCGGCGCAACGCTCTGATCGCGGAGTTCCTGCGGCAGGACCGGGAGCAGTACGCCAAGCTGACCGCCCTTAAAGAGCAGTTCGGCACCTTCACCCGGATCGAGGAGATCGACCGAGCTATTACCGAACTCGAACCGCTGATCGCCTATTTTTTCGATGACATGCGCCGCAACGAGGCCCAGGCCCTCCAACGCAACTACCGCAAACTCTACACGATGATCTCGACCGTGGCGTGCGGGAACGAGCTCGGAGAGCATACGTTCTGCTTCACGCTGAACGGCCGGAGGGTGACGACCTCGCGCCACCCGACTATCCGGAGCCAATGGGCCACGGGAATCGTCGTCACGCCGACAGACGAAGGGCTCTATCGGGTGACCTACAACTGCGAGATGTGTCCCGACGATACGGAAAACAGCATCGAGCTGATCTATCTGCTCGGCGGACAGGCCGTACGCCACTCATTCACATTCGACGTACGGCAGGACAAGATGTCCGTCATCCCCTGCGGGACGCTCGAACTCGACCTTACACCCCACAGCAACGCCGCCGACAGTTGCGCCACCGTGACCGGATGGCTCGACCTACGTTCGAAATACGAGGCGCCGTTCGAAGTCACGGGTCTGAATCTTATGGTCGAAGGAATCGGAGGCCGCATCTACACCGACCTGATGGCGTGTTTCGAAGGCAAGAGCACTCACCGGCTCGGATTCCGGTTCGACGGCCCCTTCCCTATTACCACGCGCCGCGCTGCCCTGGCGCAGGGCGTCATAACGTTGCGGAACGTTCAGACCGGCGAAAGCCGCGACGTACGCTTCGCTCTGCCTTACAAAATCCGAATTCAATAACTCTTAAAAACCGAAAAACATGAAAAAGATCCTTTATTGGAGCAGCATCCTGTCGCTGACGCTCCTCTTCGCAAGCTGCTCGTCGAGCAAAAAAACCGTCAAATCCACGCCCGTAACTCCCGGCGAAATCGAGGTGACGATCCCGCTCGGAGATCCCGAATACCAGTCGAACGCCGAATACTGGCGTGCAGTACAAACTGGAACAAGCAAAGATATGTCTATGGCTAAAAAAGTCGCCATGCAAAATGCTCGTCAGGAACTTGCCGCCACAGTGCAGCACCAAGTGAAAACCGTCATCGAAAATTACGGCCAGAATGCCGCCATGGGCGCCAACAACGAAAACGAAGCCCTCTATCAGGAGATGGCCCGCACGGTCATCAACCAGCAGATGAACGGCGTGGAACTGATCGGCGAGAAGCTCTTCCGACTGGAGGATGGCAGCTATCGCTACCACGTCTGCCTGCAAATGAGCCGCGAGGCCCTCGGAACGGATCTTTCCGATGCACTGTCCAACGACGACCGGTTGAAATTGGAGTTCGACAAAGCTCAGTTCAAGAAGGTTTTCGACGAGGAGATGGCCCGATTCGCCGAACGGAAATAACACGGTCGTAAACCTGCGAATAGCGTCTCTCGAATGCGAAAGACGCCATTTCATGCATTTCTCCGAAACGATGAAAAAATGGGTGATTCTCGGGCTGTCGCTGGGCACACTCGTCCCGACCGCGGCCCAGCACAACAGCGACTGGCGAAAACAGTACGAAACCTTCCGGCAACAGCGGACCCGGGAGTTTCAGGACTTCAAGGCCAAGGCCAACGCCGACTTCGCGGAGTTCCTCAAGCAGCAGTGGAAGAATTTCCGACCCAATGCGGCCGTTGATGCTCCGGTCCGGGTTGTGATGCCCAGACCGGAGCAGGTGCCGCCCGCAGAACCCGCAAAGCAACCGCTCCCGCAGCCGAAACCCGATCTCGATATCGTCCAGCGGCTCGCCGACGGAATGGAAAAGCCCTCTGGAAGTTCCGCCTCAACTATGCTCGGAGCAACGTTGTCGCTTGATTTCTACGGCGATCCGTTGCGCATTCCGTGGCCGAAAGAACTGGCTCCCCGGTTGGCGTCGATCGGCGAGGAAGGCTTCGGCAATTGGTGGGGTACACTGGGTACGGAGTGTGAAACTGCCATCGACTACCTTTCCCGATATGCGGAACAGCACCGGCTCAACGGTTGGGGTTACTACCAGTTGGCCCGGAAGGTCAGCGAAACGATCTACACACCGGAGTATCCCGATGAACGGATCGCCATGCAGGCCTTCCTGCTCTCGCAATGGCGTTTTCGGGCCCGGGCGGGTGTCTGCGGCGACCGGTTGGTACTGCTGTTGCCGTTCCGTGAGCAGGTATACGCTGTGCCGTATCTGTTGGTCGGAGCCGAGAAGTACTATATTTACAGCTACGGCCACGATCGGAACGCCGGCTATCGGACTTATGCAAACGATTTTGCAGAGGCGGACAAGGTACTGAGCCTGGCGATGGACGGTACGATGGACGTGGGTATGAAGAGCCGAATCGAAGTGCCGAGGTGGAGCGCCCTACTAGGTGAGACTTTTGCCCCGACGATGAATGTCGGAAACCTGGCTCTCGAAATGGACTATCCGATTGTCGGCGGCGAGGTTTTCTACCAGCAGGGAACACCGGCGGAGCTGGCCGGAACCGTGCTGGAGACTTTGCGCCGCAAGATCGCCGGTATGGACGAGACCCGGGCGGTGGGATACCTGCTGAACCTTGTGCAGAATGGATTCGGGTACGTCACCGACAAGGAGGCCTTCGGGCGTCAGAAACAGCTCTTCATTGAGGAGTCGTTCTTCTATGGCCGCAATAACTGCAAGGACCGCGTGGGGGTCTTCTCATGGCTGGTGCGCGAACTGACGGGCCTCGATGTGGTCTTCATCCGCTACGAGGGAAATGCGGCCAGCAACGGTGTGAGCCACATTGCTTGCGCAGTCGGATTCCGCGGCGCAGTCGAGGGCGATGCCTTTCAATACAAAGGGCGCCGTTACGTGATGTGCGACCCGACCTATATCAACGCTGGCATTGGCCGCACGATGCCCTGCTACGCCGCGTCGCAAGGCAAAATAGAGGTTTTCAACTAATTTATCCATAAACACATGAAACGGATTCTTATATTATTATTGTGTTGCACGGCGTTGTTCGCCGGATGTGAAAAGAGCGACAAAAATAATGACGGACTGAGAAAGGTGTCAGACGTCACTAAAAAGATGAATGATCCCAAATTCATCGAGTATTGCCTTACCTATTTCGATACGGATTATAACGGTAAACTCTCGATGGCAGAGGCAGAGGCTGTAACGAAGATCGACTTTACAGATTTGGAACTGAACCTTACAACGCTCGCCGGCATTGAGTATTTTACCAACTTGGAGTGGCTCGATTGCGAGAACAATCGGCTGACTGAGCTCGATTTGAGCTACAATACGAACCTGCAATACCTGTATTGCTCCAGAAACCAGCTCACGACATTGAAACTCCCGGCAAAGGCTCCGTGGGGTGAGGCGGGAAACGTCTTGAATACGATCCATTGCTCGCAAAATATGCTGACCGAATTAGACGCCTCGAATTCCGTCGAACTGCAAAGGTTATCCTGTTGGAGCAACCAGTTGACGACCCTGAAAATCGGAGAATCGTGGATGTTGCACGAACTGGACTGCTCGGACAATCGACTGTCCGGAACACTCGATCTGCGCAACAGCCGTGAAATTACCGAACTGGACAGCTCGGAGAATCCGGATCTGAAAGAGCTCTGGTTGTTTTTGGATCTCGCAATTCCTGATTTTATCAAAGATTATGAGACGAAAACCGTGCGTTTTGGAAATGACAATATTCCGGTTAAAATAGGCGTTCCGGACCGCTATTTCAGAGAATACCTGCTGAATCGCTGCGATACCAACGGCAACGGAATTCTTTCATCGGAAGAAGTCGCGACGGTGACTGAAATAGACTTGGAGAACCTTAATTATGGGAACATCGTGACTTATGAGGGTATTGAACATCTGACCAACCTAACTAAAATATGGAAATCAGGAGACTGGAGGATGGGAAACGGAACTGTCAAAACGCTGGATCTCAGCAAAAATATCAATTTGTCCTACGTCGACGTTCGGTCCCTATTCGACTTGGAAACACTCTATTTGATTGCAGGCCATGCTTATGAAGAGATCGAAGTGGACGATGATGTCACGATAATTTACAAATAGTAGCCGGGGCGGAATTTAGCCAACAAGGATTCGGCTCCGGGATCAGTGCTTCGGGGGTATCCGGAAGATCTTTCCTTCGGCGAAGGTCGTCCACAGCGAACCGTCGGGGGCAGCAGCGATGAAGTTTGCCGCCGATTGGCAGCATTTCACACTCCAGAGCAATGTCCCGTCCTCGCGTACGGCGGCGATGCGGCCCGAACGGTCGGCCAGATAGGCGACACCGCCGCTCACGGTTACGGGGCATGCCGTGTAGTCGTAACCGAACCCCACCGGGGTAATCCACTCCTCGCGGAAAGTGTCCTGCGAAGTGTCGATAGCCAGCAGTTCGCCGTCCATCGTCTTGACGTAGAAGCGATTGCCGTCGGCGCTCAGCCCCGACGATTCACGGGCCTTGTAATCGCGGCAGCGCCATACGACACGGCCCGAGGCGAGATCGAGACACGTGACGGCCCGATCGGGGGCGTCGATGAACACACGGCCCCGGGCGATTCGGGGAACGATGTTGCCCGGCGCCAGAAATAAACTCTTCGATCCGTTGCTCCACGTCCAGCGAAGCGCGCCCGTCGAGGCATCGAGGCAAGTCGACATCGGCCACACATTGTTTTGTTACGACTTATCGAAGAATGAAACTCAAACGGAGTGAGATTTTCAATGGGGCCTTGTCATTTTTCGAGTACCAATCATTCTTTTAGAATAATTATTTGACTCAGGAAATATAAACTGTTATTACAAAAATCGTGCAGATAACCATATCCATTATTTCTCATCTGAAAAGGTGTTTTTTATAATCGCAATGCGATACGTGATACCATTTTTAGCAAATTTGCTTGGTCGGGAAATTTTTCGTATCTTGCAATAGGTTATTTGGGCACGCCTTCTCGATCTCACCGGAAAATCCGGCCTTTATTCGAACTGCAATTCGTCGAGCAGCCATCCGGCTCCGGCGAATTTGTCGATGACAAACAGCACGTAACGCACGTCCACGGCAATCGTCCGCTGCAATTCGGGTTCGAACGCCACATCGCCCGACATGGCCTCCCAGTTACCGTCGAAGGCCAGTCCCAACAGCGCTCCTTTGGCATTCAGCACCGGGGAACCGGAGTTGCCGCCCGTGATGTCGCAGTCGGCCAGGAACGCCACGGGAAGCTCTCCCCGTTCGTTGGCGTAACGGCCGAAATCCTTCGCCGCATACAACTCCTTGAGGCGGGCGGGAACGGTGAATTCGGTGGGATTCTGCGGATTCTCCTTCTCCATCACGCCCTTGAGCGTCGTATAGTAGTTATAGTGAATGCCGTCCGCCGGATCGTAGGGCAGCACGCGCCCATAGGTCAGACGGAGCGTGAAATTGGCGTCCGAAGCCCAGGCCTTGTTCGGCTGCATGCGCATCAGTCCCGCAATGTAGAGCCGCTGTCCGTCGGCGAATTTCCGCTTCCCGGCCAGCTGCGCCGCCGCCAGTTCCCGCATTTTCGCCGTATAGGATTTGTTCAGCAGCACGGCGGGATCGTTCGAAACGTCCGTTCCGGCGGCGGCCGCAGCCAGCGCCTTCCGCTCGTCGGCGAACACCGAATTGTCGTAGAGATAATCCACATAGGCGTCCGTATCGCCGCCGAACCGCTTGCCGATCACCTCGGCGAACACCGAAGGCAGCTCCTTGCAGTTCTCCCCGACGATCCGGAACATCCGCTTCGCCACGCGCCGGTCGGTCGGCATGTTGTAGTCCTTGTAGAACGCTTTCAGCGCCTCGGTCAGCTCCCCGCCCTTCTTCGAAACGGCCAGGCGCGCCGGTGCGAGAATCTCCACCGAACGGCCTATCGCCTCGCTCAAGTACTGGCTCGAAGCGAAATAGGGGGCCGTCTCCTCCACCGATTCGCGGATCAGGTTCAGAGCGTTCGAATAACCTTCCGTAGGCAGCGTGTTCTTCGCCGCCCAGGCGGTGAAAGCCGCCTCCTGCTCCTGCTTGCGGCCCTTCACGTCGAGCCGGCGGATACCGCGCGACTTGCCGATCGAGTTCTTCCAGTAGTTCGACGACTGGGCGTACTTCGAAGCGTACTGAATGCGGACCTTGGCGCTGGCGGCCATGTCCTCCTTCAGAATGGCCTGCCGTTCGCCGCGGATGAAGATGCGCTGCGGGTTTTCCACTTCGAGCAGACGGTCGATCTCGTAGGAGGTCATGTAACGCTGCGTCGACCCCGGGAAACCCATGATCATCGCGAAATCCCCCTCGTCGTAACCGCCGAGCGAAATCTTCAGGAACTTTTCAGCCTTGTAAGGGCGGTTTTCGGGCGAATAATCCGCCGGTCTGTTGTCCGGTCCGGCATAGACGCGAAAGACCGAGAAATCGCCCGTATGACGCGGCCACATCCAATTGTCGGTGTCGCCGCCGAACTTGCCGATCGACGTGGGAGGCGCACCGACCAGGCGGACGTCCCTGAAGACCTCGATCACGAAGGCGAAATACTGGTTGCCCCCGAAAAAGGACTTGATCTCGACATCCATACCGGGGTTCTCCCCGGCGAGGCGTTCCGAAACGGCCTTCACCTGTCCGGCGACCAGCTCTTCCCGCTCCCCGCCGCCGGCGATGTCGGGCACGGCGCCCAGCACGTCCGGCGTCACATCGACGATCCGGCGGATAAAGCGCACCTTGAGTCCCGGAGCCGGCAGCTCTTCGGCGCGCGACATGGCCCAGAAACCGTTCTTGAGGTAGTCGTGCTCCACGGACGAAAGCGACTGGATCGACCCGTAACCGCAGTGGTGATTGGTGAACAACAGTCCGTCGGGCGAAACGATCTCACCCGTGCATCCGCCGCCGAAAATGACGATGGCGTCCTTGAGCGAAGAGTTGTTCATGCTGTAAATCTCCTCGGCCGAGAGTTTGCACCCGCGGGCCTTCATGTCCTTGCTGTTCATTTTCTGGAGATAGGGCAGCATCCACATGCCCTCGTCCGCCGCCGCCGAGAGCGTGACGCACGCTGCGGCGAGCAGTAAAAAGATTTTCTTCATAAAGTGCATTAAAGATTAATCGTATGTAATCGTTTCAAATTATTTGACATTGATCATATTCAGAATGGACCGCTCCGCCGCCCGGCGCACCTCGTCGTCGAGCACGATCTCGGGCGATTCGTTCTCAAGGCACGCGCAGATGTTCTCCAGCGTCACCATCTTCATATACTTGCAGTTGTTGCATCCACACGTCTCGTCGTCGGGAGGCGCCGGGATGAACTCTTTTTCCGGATAACGCCTCTTCATCTCGGCGAGGATTCCCGCCTCGGTCACCACGATGAACTCCTGCGCGTCGCTCCGGCCGCAATATTCGAGTATCCCCGCCGTGGAACCCACATAGTCGGCCACTTCGACGATATAGGCCCGGCACTCGGGGTGCACGACGACCTTCGCCGCCGGATGCTCCCGTTTGAGCGTCAGCAGTTTTTCGAGCGAAAACTCCTCGTGGACGTGGCACGCTCCGTCCCACAGCACCATGTTCCGACGCCCGGTGAGCTTCTGGATATAGGAACCCAGATTGCGGTCGGGAGCGAAAATCACGGGCTGGTCGGCGGGAATCGACTCCACTACCTTCAGCGCGTTGGACGACGTGCAACAGATGTCGGTCAGCGCCTTCACGCCGACCGTGGTGTTCACATAGGAGACGACCGTGTGACCGGGGTATTTTGCCTTGAAAGCCGCGAATTCCCCGGCGTCGCACGACTCGGCCAGTGAGCACCCCGCCTCGGGACAGGGGATCAGCACCTTCTTTTCGGGGCAGAGGACCTTGGCGGTCTCGGCCATGAAGTGCACTCCGGCGAAGAGGATGATGTCGGCGTCGACCGACTGCGCCCGGACGGAGAGGGCGAGCGAGTCGCCCAAAAAATCGGCGACGGCCTGCACCTCGGGCGTCGTATAGTAGTGCGCCAGGATCACGGCGTTTTTCTCGCGCTTGAGATCCCCGATGCGGCGGCTGAGCTCGGAGGAGTTTTCCACGTTCATTTTTTATTTTTATTCCTTTAATTAATTTAAATAATAAAAAGAAAAATAGATATAATAGCTGTTGATACTGTTGACAAGTGGAAGTGTTATTTTCCAATCAACACTTTTTATTTTTATTGTTTCTTATTTTAAATTTTAATTGATTCAAAATCAAAAGAATATAAAAACAATCGACAATTGTTGAAACAGTTTGTCGACATATCGACAGCCTTTTGTTTTAAACATTCTCTTCCGGTTTCATCCCTTTTCCGGGTATGACAACTTCTTAAAACTATTTTTGGTTTCGGCGAAAAGATTTTTATACCCGTTCTCTTTTTCGAAAAGCAAATTTTTCAGCTTCGACTTTTCATTCTTTTTCATCGGTTATCAACGCGGTTTTCGACAAGTTGTCAACCGTTTTTCATCACTTTGCCGACAATCTTTTCGGCGATCCCGCGGTAGTGTTCCTCGACGCGGGAATCAATTCCCGCTGCCGGCGTCCCTGCGTCTGCTCCGTCCATAATCGACTGGATGATAGGTATTTCTCCCAGGAACTCCACCCCGCTTTTTTCGGCGTATGCGCGTGCCCCGCCGCGGCCGAAGATGTAGTAGCGGTTTTTGGGCAGTTCGGCGGGCGTGAACCACGCCATGTTCTCGACGATGCCCGCCACGGGGATGTTGACGTTTTCGTTGCGGAACATCTCCACGCCGCGCACGACGTCGGCCACGGCGATCTGCTGCGGCGTCGAGACAATCACCGCGGCGTCGATTTTCAGTTCGCCGATGATCGACAGATGCACGTCGCCCGTGCCGGGAGGGAGGTCCGTGAGCAGGAAGTCCAGCGTCCCCCACCGGGTCTGGTGGATCATCTGTTTGAGGGCGCTGACAGCCATTGCGCCGCGCCACAGCAGCGC
>PPYE01413626.1_pt1 | contig 17455 bp, 4 predicted proteins | sample 1559881 | NCBI WGS metagenome assembly PPYE01 (sample SAMN08240022, study PRJNA423297) | Human gut metagenome, whole genome shotgun sequencing project. | reverse complement strand
AAGGGTTGTAGTTGTACGATTAAAAGGTGTTGTCACTAGGCTCGGCAGACCTGCTGACTGCAGTCGGCAGAGCTGCTGAGCCTAGTGGCAACCTTCGAAAAGCAGTCTCCTTCAACTCGAAAAGCAGTCTCCTTCAACTCGAGAAGCAGTCTCCTTCAACTAAAAGAGACGTCTCTTTGAACCCAAAGAAACGTCTCCTTTCGCTTATTCAATCATATCCTTTCGCTTATTCAAACATCTGAATTCGCCAGCAGAACTATCTCCTTCCTCCGGAAGAACCGGATGCTTTATAGAACTTTCCTTTCTGGCGGGAGATGAAGATGCCGCCTTGAGCAGAGGCTTTATCTACTTGCTGACCATTGAGATTATAGATAATCTCTTTCTCATCCTTCTTATGAAGGGTAGGAGAGGCGATGGTAGTTGTGCCGGAAACAATGGCGAAGCGGATGTTTTGCTTGCCCAATGCCAAATTATCCTGATTATTCTGGCTTACCATCTCTTTAGGCAACCAGGCTCTGTTAGCTGCCAGCGTAGAACCGGTATACTTGTAGAAACCGATACCCCAGGTACTTTTGTATGACAAAACGTAACCCTTGTTGTTCTCAACAGGAATCGCTTCATACTTCGGATTAGTTGTCGAATTTACTCTTGGTTGCTGTTGCATCCAGGTCAATTTTCACATCCATTCGATAAGTTTCTTCCGTTTCGTCAGCTTTTATCTCAAGCTGCGTAACGAGAATACCTGCCGTTTTCTGATAGTTGATGGTTGGGGCATCATCGTCTTTGGTGAAATTCCAGGTAGCCGTAGCTTCCTTGTTGAGTTGGAAAAGGTTCAGCAGGTTCGGCTCGAATACAGGTAACATTCTCAGGTTGATAGCCTGGGCTTTATAACGTTTCCCGATTTCGTATTCGCCTCCCTTGCTGTCCTTCCATAAAGCCAGGGTATTTCCCTCGTAATAAAGGGTAGTGTTTCTTGGAATTTTAAACAGGTCGCCTTCTTCTACCCACGTAGCTTCCGGTGATGTTCCTGATGCATGCTCACCTGCATTGTAAGTAATGTGGTAGGTTTTATCCTTTTCCGGTTCTCCGTTTACCCGGATGCCGTTATAATCAAAGTATACACTTCCCTTGTTTCCTGTAGCAATGTTGGTAGCGGCATCCTCTGCCCATGCACTCCCCATCCATCCCATCATCATGAGGAGGATGAGGGAACGGAGCCATTTGCCGGTTGATATCTTATTCTTTCTATTCATATCTTTCTGTTATTTTACCATGATTTTTCTGTTTCCGAAGATGTAGATGCCGCCAGGGAAACCACTGTAGGTGGCGGTACCAGGACGGACATCCAAGATGCGATAAAGCTGACCGGTGGTTGAGAATACCTGCAACTGGGTGGAGTAGGTGCTCTCTATGCGTACACGATGAGCTCCGATAGGGCGGATGAAGAGTGATTCGCCGGCTGGTGTATCATCGTTACCGTTTATTTCCGGTTCTATCCTGTCGATGCCCGTGGTCTCGCTGATGCGGATTACAGAAGGAACCTCTGAAGAACGGGCTCCGGCGTTCGTACTTTCTGTAGTCAGATAGGTACGGAAAGGCATTACGGTCTGTGAGGTTGCCGTATTGCTGAATGCTGTTCCCTCTGTATTGAGCGCATAGATGCCTCCATTCGCCACTTCCTTGGCAGCGAAGGTTCCCCGGTGGGCATAGCCATCGCTTACGGTCTTCATATCTGCTGTGATAGGAATCACGATAGCTCTATTCTGAGGTTCCTTGTTCGCATAAGCATGGAAGGTGATAGTCTGAGGATCTTCCTTCTTGTTCAAAATACTGTTGTAGAACTTGCTGGAAAGGTCGAACTCATAATAACGCTCACCTGGGAAACGGATGATATAAGGTACTCCAGCTGTCAGCGGAATGTAATCCTGGTATTCGTGATCCTTGGCATAATACGAATCTGCATCCCATCGGTAAGCCCAGTCTTTATAGGTGTTGCCAAAGAAGGAATTAGAGAACTGGTAATTCCATTTTGCCGCATTCGCACTTTCATTCATGAAGAGTCCTGCTGTTGTATCAGGTCGCTGGAAGGTGGCAGTCTTCTCCGTTTCATTCACACCAGTCAATCCTCGCAGCCAGTACTCATGGTGCAGGGTGTGCGTGTTCGTGGCTGGGTTATCCAGTTCTTCTTCTGTTGGTGTGCCATAAAAATGAGTAATCTCGCCATTGAGCGATGCCATTACCTTTTGTGCGGTGAATGGCAGACAGATACCTTCCCAGGCTCCGGTAGCATCCTCAGCATAGTACATCGGCTTGCGCACATACCAGGCATGGTTGGTTACCATAAATTGGATAGGGGCACAGAAGTCGTTGTTCTCACACTTGTCTCCCTCGCTGTTCTTACCCTCAGGGGTGCGTTCTACGAGGTGGAGGAGAGAGGTGGTATAGCCATTATCGGCATTAATCTTGAAAATATGATGTCCGTAGATGGTAGTCTCACTCGTGTTCTCCTTGTAGCCGAGTGCATTGTCTGCGATGTCGTAAGCCTCTGTATTGTTGTCGATGTCGTTGCCATTGGCAGCAGTATATACCAGGAGGTTCTGGCTTACTCCCTGCTGGATGCTTAGGTCGCTGAATACCTTGGCATTGTCATCTACCGGTGGGTAGAAGATGCCGTTCTGGTTGATGTCTTCCGCCTGTTTGAATCCCATGTCTGCCTCCTTGTCGTTCAGACAGGTGAAGTCGATAGCCGTTGTTGTCGTCTGGTGTACGTAGGTACTCATGAGGCTGTTGGCATTGTTGCTGGCATTATAGTGGAATGCATCGAGCTTCGTGTCGCCATAGTAGCCGGCAGTACGATATATGCGGTTTCTCATATAGCTGTTCTGATGGGAAGCTATCTGGGAAGGATAGAGGTCTGGAAGCTTCTGCAATGACTGTCCCCAGAAGATGAAGTCGTTCATCGGCTGACTTTCGTCTGCTTGGTTTCCGTTGAACAGTGGAACGTAGCTGACTGCGGATGCTGTACCCTGCGATGCCTTTCGAGCCGCATCGATAGCGTGACTCTGGTCGTGGCGGGTTTCGTTGCTGCCGTAGTTAGGCTGGTCACTGTCTGAACCTTTTCTCAGATAGGTGATACCCGTGTTGTTGCCGGTGATGGCATCGGTACGGTGGGCATACTGGTAGTCGCCGTTGGCATAGTAATCGTAGACGTACTTCAATGCCTCCTTGTCTTGGGCATTCTCCATGTTGTTGCTGTAGCGGGCACGCAGATAGTATTCGTTGAGGTCGTAGCCAACCTTGCCGTATCTGAAGTCGTCTGCCGTATAATGGGTATCAGCCTTGCCGTCCATGTGATAGACGATAGGCTGTATGCCCTTGTTATATTCGAAGCAGCAGTGGTAAGTACCCTTATTGCTGGCAGCGATATTGCCGCTTTCCATACCGAGGTTATAGATGTTGCCCCGGTTCTCTTTGAGGAATGATTTGCCTTGAGCCAGACCCTTGATGACATGTCCGTTGCCATGAAGAGTACCGGCAAATATAGCATTGCTTCCATCAAAGTCGCTGGTCACGGTGATGTCGTTCTGCAGGATGAATTGGGCATTCTTTCCATATTGTTCCGCCTTGCTTCCCGTAACGGTTCCGATGGTATCCACGAAGTTGATGAATGCCTTCAGGTCGCTGGCATCAGAGATATAGATGCGAGGTTCGGCAAACGTCTTGTCTTCCTTGGTACGCTGGATAGCCTCTGAAAGATGCAGGTTCACACCCTTCTGATGAGGATTCATGCGGTGGTAGTTGTGTACGATAAACTGGCTGTCGTCTGCCATATCCACCGTAAAGATCTTATTCAGACCATTCATGGTGATACCCAGCTGTACGCCATATCCGTTCATGAAGTAGTAGGCTGGAATATCCAGATAGTCGTTGGTCTTGTCATATACGCAGTCCTTGAAGAGTCCTTGTGCTTCGCTGCTTCCCTGCTTGTAGGTGTCGTAGCCTGTAGCCTTTTGGGTGATGTCCCATTCGGTAGCGTCTTCAAATACCCAGTTTCCCTTTTCGTTTTGCTTGCGCTTTCCTATGCGCCAGTAGTATCCGTTGGCAGAGAACGATTCGTCTGCCTCAATGGAAATCTGGTTTTTCCTGAGTCTGACCATCTCTCCCGGCAAGGCGCAGTTGTCAACAGTTATCTTACCGTTGATGTTAGGCCCCTGCACATATTCTATGGTGAGATAGATGGTGTAAGTGTAGATACGTTCCACCTCACAGTAGTAGTTGGATGATCCTGCTACTACGTCTGTGATGCTGACCTTAGCATAGTTGTTGTTGGCATCCTTTTTAAAGATTCTCTCAGGGTCTATCTTGGTGTATTCTCCAGCAATGCCGTTCTTGATATAGTACTTAGTGTCGGCAGATAGCTTGGTTCCTGTTGCTACCTGTTTGTAATCATTGCCTTCTTGGATGAAGAAGTCGGATGAGGCCACCTTACTGATGATAGGTGTGTAGTGGTTCTCATCTGTATATTTTTCGTATGCACGTCCCTTCAGTACAACGGTGGCAAGACATTTTTCAGAGAGATGCTTCTTGAAATAGTCGGTTGTCGTATTGTTGACATTGTCTGTCAGCTGGAATGAGATCTTGGCATCGCCATCTGTCAGTTTGGAAGGGAGCTTTTGGTTCACATAGTTCTCATCTTTATTGAATTTTCCATTCATTGGCAATATGGCAGCGAATCCTTTGCCATCATATTCCTCTGAAGAAGAGGCACCGATGCTGAGCTTGTATTTGCCGGATACGTCCTGATTGTCCATATCCACGTTGCCTTTTGTACCGGCTTGCAGATAGTTGCGCTCTTCCAGGTCGCAGCTGTATTCTGTCTTATCTTCAGGATGTTCGCTGCGCATCTTCCAGCTCTGAATGGTTACAGGCTGGTTTGGCTTCAGTCCTGAGAGCACGGTGAGACCGTCCTTGTTGTCACTGAAGAAGGTCATCTTGTCCTTGTAGGTATAGCCAGTGATGTGGGCATTGTAATAGTAGTTGAAACCTGTTACATACCAATAGTGAACATCAATATTGTCATCCGGATTTGCTTGTCCTGCTTCATCCATACCATAGAATCCGGTAGGAAAGCAGTCGTCAACAACGAAGCGGTTCTGCTTGGCATCGTATGGGAAGACGAAGTTTCCGGTGGTTTCCAGGAAGTCTACCTTGTGTCCGGTTTCTCCCTCTGCCGTTGCCCGTTTATGCACATTGTCGGCATATACATAGCCGCCACCTTCGTCTTCACGAACGTCGATGAGGTTCATCTCCACTACGCCGTAGATAGGACCGTAGAAAATACTGTCGATGACATTCTTCTTGCTGTCATCGTATAACTCCTGTACGTTCTGAATCTTGAGGGCATAGCCTGAGGCGATACCTATCATGTTCTTTGCCGTACCATCATTGCGCTTCTGGAAGTTCTGGTCGTGTTTGTCGATGTAATCCTGTTTTACATCCATATATGACTTGCCTTTGAAGTCGCCATCAGCAGGTACCATACCGGTATTGTTGCGCCATGGTTCGGTCTTGGCATCGTTGAAAGGAACATTCGAAGTTACGGCTCCCACGTAGTGGATGTTGTTGGCAAGACCCATATAGTTGCGTGCACGCTTTGTGGATTTGTCCTGCAACTTGTTGTCGCTCAAGGCTATATTCTTGGCAAACATCTGGATTTCACCCACTCGTGCTATCGAATAAGGAGTCTTGGTGGTTTGGTTGGTGGCATAGTCGCGTGCTCCAAGTACGTTGAAGCAGTTATCCTCCAGTCGCAGGATGTCCATACGCTGGAAGGTATTGATGATCTTCGGATTGTTGATAGTGGTTCCTGCAAAGCCGTAACCCGTCAGGTCGGCACTGCGGAAGCCGGCTGCATACGACTGGTGTCCGTCTCCGAAGATGCCACCTTCACTGTCGTAGGCATATATATTCGTGTCGGTCTCCGACTGATGTTCCGGCTTCTTATATCCGGCTCCATAGAAATAGTTGTCCTGGAGAGAGATGTAACGGTAGTTGCCGTCTTTGTCCATGTAATAGTAGCCGAAGAGGTCGGTACCTTTTGGTAATACGACCGACTTCATTTTCTGATGGGAGATGATGATATGGTCACGGTCAGAGTCGGTTGCAGAATTGTCGGCAACCAGGATGGTGGTGTTACCGCCGAATCCTGTTGTGGTACCATTAGGCAGATCAGACAGTTTTTCCTGTCTTTCCGTGAAAACCTTGTCTATATTGTATTGACGAGTAAATTTCAGAACGGTAGAGTCGTTTGCCATGACAGAAGTACCCTGTGCCACGGAGTAACCGCCACCATAGATAGCTTCTCCAATCTTGATATTGATGTCGTTCCATGTAATAAGTGGTGAAGCCGGGGCTGTAATGATAGTGGTGAAGTCTTTCTCCTTCACGAAGTCCGTAACTCCCTGCTTGCCGATGATGGAAGCATAAACAGCCTGCGAAACCTTGTCACCACTGATGAGTCTGATGCTCTGCTTGATGGTTTCTGAGGCAAGGTCTTGCCGTATCTTTCCGTCCTTTTTCTTATTCTCATGGTCAATATACAGGTTGTTCTTGTCGGTACGGTCCAGCAGATAGATGCCGGAATGCCCGTCATTTACCTGATAGTAGGTAGGGTAGCCCACCTTTACCTGGGTAGAACCATATACATAGCCAGAATAGGAACCGCCTGTTACCGAACGGAAGACGTGACCATTGAGGATATCCACATCGGTAAGTCCGATGACATTACCCTGCTGACCGCCACCATAGATGAAGTTGGCTGATACACCTGTAGCTCCGTTTACACCGCAAGGAAGGAACTTACCACCTTCTGTCTTAGGTTCAGAACATTTCATATCCTTACCCATGATGATGTGGGTATTGCCGTAAACATAACTCTCCATACCATATCCGGCACCATAGATGTTGAGGCTGGAGTATTCCGGTTTGGTAGCCAGAGAATCGTTCGAATTTTCCAGTTTCTTCTTATCCTTACCGGCAAGCATGTCGCTCCGGAGATCGATGGTAACGTCGCCTCTCACGGTTCCCGTCTTGTAGCAGCCGCCGAATACGTTTCCTCCCACATAGGCATCGTTCTTCTCCTCTGGCTGGAACTTGTTCTTGATGGTGAGTTGGATGAAAGGATCGGTAGAGTAGGCACGTCCCAGTAGATAGCCACCCTCATGGTTCACCAGTCCTTTATAGTTGTAGTTGGCATTGTTGCAGCCACCCACAATCTTGTCGGTGATGGTGAGTTCCTCCGGGAAGATATAATTAATTACATTGCCCCTTGCATTTGGATAGATGTTCATGTTGCCACGGTTTCCTCCGCAGCAGAAAGTCTTGATGGTACAGTCTTCCAGTCCTTCACCCGTCTGGGTTCCGTTCCATCGCAGTTCACCCTGGATATCTGTTTCCACTGGCTGGAAATACAGGTCGATGAGGTGAGGATATACGGTTGGTCGGTCTTCCAGCTTGGTAGGGAGATAGAGGGTACCGATATTCTTGTTCGAAGGATTGAACCAGTCGATGGTATCGGCAAGGTTCAGTTCCTGTGTATAGTCCTCCACGTTTCCATTGAGTTTCTGGAACTTGTTCATGAAGTCATTGTCCTCTGATTTTGCGAAGAGTTCATCTCCGTTGCAACCCATGAAGACACGTCCGATGTTCACATGACTTCCAATGTTGATCTGGATGTTTCCCACCTTTTCTACAGCCTTGCTATCCTTGCTCTTCACCTTCTGTACGGTGGCAGAGTTTCCTCCTCCATAAACGTCACCGGCGATATTCACCTTTTCAGATGTAGAGTTACCCTTGATTTCGATGTTCACCTTGTTGGTGAGTGGTCGCCATGAATTGATGTTCACAATCTTAGCCGCATCGCTTGCCTCCTTGTAGGAAGGTATGAATTTTCTCATCGGTACGGTATATACCAGAGGAACGGTCTCTGAGTTTGGATCCTCCGGGTTCATAGGGTAATACTCGTTCACCGTCACCTTCTGGTTCTGGTTCTTGTCGAGTGCATACAGGTAGTTACCGTTTCCGGCACCATACACGTTACCGTAAATCTTACCGCCATATATATTAATATGTGTACCGGAGCCGTTGTTGTCAGTAAAATCACCATCCTTAACGCTTACGTTAACATAGCCCGAAACATCGTTTCCGCCGTAAACATTGCCATGGATGAAGATGGCTTTGTTGCTATTTTGGGCTGAAGGATTTCCGATATTTACTGCGGTACTATCGATGACATCACCCATCATACCGCCACCGAAGATGTCATGGCAGTCAATAGCCTTGATATTGACGGTGGTAGATTTTACAGAGTTGTAGAATCCGCCACCAAAGACTCGGCGACAGAAGATACCACCGGATCCTTCTACGTGGGTATTGCCCACCACCTTGCCGGAGTAGCCACCACCCACGATGTCCATCACGGAAAAACCGCTCATGAAGTGCCTGTATTCTTCGCCCTTCTTGATATCGTCTACGTGACCTCTGTTGTTATTTTCTTCCATGTTGATTTTCACATGGGTATCACCCTGAATGACGGTATGTTCTCCATAGCCGCCACCGAATACGCAGAAGTGAGGGGATCCCACCTTATTATATATCTCCTTCCATGCCATGGTTTCGAAGAATTTCTTATTCACTCCATATGCCATCTGGGTACTATCATGCAGCAATCCCTTTTCCATGGTGAGATAGGCATCTTTGCCTACCACGCATGCTACGTTTCCACCGGCATAGATGTTGTGGCTTACCTTGAACTTCAGTGCCTCGTGGTCGTATTGTGGTGAGTAGATGATACCGTCAATGATGCTGGCTGGTCGCCATGAACGGGTTTCCGGATTCCAGTAAGAGGAGAGCAGAGCCTGTCCACCATTGATCATGATATTGGTATTGCCGGTTACGTCTGCCGAAGTCACGTTCACGGAATCGGTTCCGTTCACGGTCAGGGTGTCGCAGTTACCCCAACCGCCGCCATAGATACCATGGCCTATCTGTCCGTCGGAGATGCTCATGAAGGTATTGCCATATACCGTACCGTTTTCGCATCCGCCGTAGATTCTCTCCAGGAATGCTGGCATGATATCCTTGTTCTTGTCATTGTCTGGATGCTTCATGGCATTGTCGCTCCATGGCTTGATATACTCTTTCGTTTCTTCGTCGAAGTATGGATAGGTGATGTTTGGACGGTCGATGACCAGACTGGTATTGCCGTAGATGCCACCCAGCTTCTTATAGTCCTTGCATTCAGACTTTAGGCGTCCTCTACCTCCTGCAAAAACCTGAGAGAAAACAACGCCGCCACGGATGTTGACGAGCGAAGTGTATCTGGCTGGTACCTGGGGGTGTTCAAAGGTAAAAACATCCGGTTCTTCCGTTGCATCTGTATTTCCCACGTTGGCAACATCGCCACCGCCATATACGCTGCCCAATATCATGGTACGGGCTATCAAGCCGAGGTTGTACCTATATTTGATGTTTCTGCCATAGACGTAAACTTCCGTTTTAGGGACGCGTGCCATATTCGGGAAGTCAATCCATGTATTCTTGTTCTTGTCATAGATTGATTCGATACCGGCACCACCGCCATATACATTCTGTGCTACATAGCCTGATTTGATGAATACTCTCGACAGGGAACCTACCTTTCCGAAGTCATAGCTTTCTCCTGGGTTGGCAGTGATGTTACCGATAGGCATGGCACCAACACCGGCACCAAAGATGTTCTCGCAGAAAGGCTGACAGTCGGTTTCTACGTAGGTACTGTCTGTTACATATCCTGAGAAACCACCACCGTGGATAGCCTGGAAGGTGAAGCCTGGCAAACCGAGGGTCCAGGCCCAGCGGCTGGCATGATAGCGCTTGAAGGTCATCGGGTCGAAGTCGGCATCACCCGGATTGCTGCCCGTCACACTACCGAAATAGAGCTTCTTGTCATCCTTTGAAACCTTCAGGAAGTCATTGTATATCTGCTTCTCGAAGTCAACGTATGTCTTGAGGTCTGCATTCTGGTTGAGATAGCGGTATTTGATGCCGTTGACGGGGATGACGCCATCGTCATTCATCTTGTTACCAGGCTGCACACATACTTCGGTCTTTACCACCTTGGTGTTGGCACCGAAGCCGGCTCCGAATATGGAGAATTCCGGGTCGCTTGTGTTCTTGCTGCTGATATACCAGCATAAGCCGGCAAGCGAGGTTTCATCGAACACGCTGATCTGGTTGCCATCCTTGGTGATGACGTCGGCAAGAGGAGAGTGGTTGATAATTACCTCACTCAGACCGTTGCTGTCAGAAGTACCGTTGCCAATGGTAGAGTTTCCGTCCTGTCCGAATCCCACATAGCAGGCACGGTTTCCACCGCCATAGATATTATGGTCTCGCTTGAAGGAACCGGAGTTCATCGTTCCCTTGGTAAATGCATAGAACTGTTGGGTATTCTCATCACTGATGATGCGATTGATGGCAGCCTTTGCCTTTTCGTTGGTAATCTCATTGGCAGTCTTGGCTTTCAGGATGGCAGCGGTTATCTCCTTGAACTCATCAATGTTCTCGCAGATCTTTTTGTTATTTTGAACAGCCAGCCAGGTGGTGATGTTGCCGTTGATGTCTGCCTTGCGGTTCCATATCCAGGTTCCACCGTCTATCTGTACCTTGGTGCTACCCAGGATGTTGGCGTAGGTTCCCTCCTTGTTTTTATCCACTTTTCCCAGTACTGTGTTACGGGTAATTTCCTCCTCTTCCTCTTCGGTTTCATTGCTGGTGAGGTCTATCTTGATATTTCCGTATCCACCGCCGTAAATGTTGTGGCCCAGTTTGCCGCCCTCGATATGTACCAGGGTACTTCCATTTACGGTACCGAAGGCACATCCGCCATAGATATTATTCCAGATGAATGGCACGATGTTGCCCTGGCTGTCGGTGTCGGCAAGGGAGGTGGCATTCGTGTTCACCACGTGTACCAGTGTGTTGCCGTTGATTCTTCCCACCTTATAATATTCAGTAGCTTCAGCTTTCTTGAGACCCTTTCCACCGCCAAATACTTCTCCGAAGATGTCGCCACCGGTGATATTGACGAAGGTGGTATAGTCCTTTGCCTCATAGCTAAGGAACTTGCCTGTAGTCTGGTCGAGCTTTGATTCGCTCTTTGGCTTCGTGTTGTAATAGGCTTCCTTTTCTGCTCCTGTCAGGGGGGTGTATGATTTGATGTTGGCGATGTCACCGCCACCATATACATTGCCATATATTTTGGCTTCACCCGATATCTCTACCTTGGTGGTTCCTAATACCTTTGCTACATCGGTAAAGTAGGTGTAAGTGCCGTTGATATACTTAGGTGCTACACCGGCACCGCCACCAAATACGTCACCGTAGATTTTGGCTCCCTGGATATATACCTCGGTGTTGCCGCCAATCTGCCCCGTTTCGTTATTCTCTGTAGAGAATGGGTCACCGAAGCCACCGCCATATACACGGTGCAGGAAGGTCTTGCCATCAATGGTTACTTTTGTACTCTTGTTAACTTTTCCAGCATATCCACCGCCCAGAGCACTCAGGATGGTGAAGTTAGGAATACCCTTTGAGTTGTCGAAGACAGAAATCTCTTCCTTGTTTGATGATGCGGCATTGCGTCGGTTTTTGCTCTTGGAGAAAGGACGGTGAGGCTTTGCCAACTGTTCTGTATCATCCTCTATCTCAGTATTGTAGATTCCGTAGTCGCCATTCACGTTCACGGTAACGTCGGTGCTGTCCACGGTTGTATTGATACCATAGCCACCGCCGAATACAGCGAAGTGAGGATGGTCGCTGTCGTCGTATGCTTTCTTCCATTCTGCTGTTTTCAGGAGTCCGAATGGGGTCATACCTTTCAGGATGGTAAGGGTAGCCTTTCCTGTTACGTTGCAGGCTTGGTTACCGCCACCATAGATATTATGAGAGCAGACGAACTGACCGTTATTGAAGAACTCGCTCTTGTTGTCATTCCAGTAGATCCACTTTGTTCCGTTCCATTTCTTGTCCCATATCACATTGATGGAGAAGCTGTCCTGCTTCTTTCCGTTTTCTCCTTCTGTCTGTGTGCCCTGGTCTTGAGCCAGTTTTACAAAGGTATTACCTGTTACGTTGGCATAGGTATAGAGGTCTTTGGCAAGCAGATTGCCGATGCTGTCCGTAATCAAGCCCTTTCCTCCGCCATAGATTTCTCCAGCGAAGTTGGCTGCATATATATTAATATGTGTATCTCCCTCTACCTGTGCTCTGTTTCCACCGCCATAGATGTCGCCATAGATGGATGGTGCCTGTGCAGAGGTGCCGTAGAAGTTGAGGTTGGTGCCGCCAAGTACCTTTCCTACGAGTTCTGGATGCTTGGTATCGTCAGCGATGTTGTTTTCGTTGTCCAATCGTTTCTTTCTTCCATTACCGCCGGCAAACACATCCCCTCTGATGTCGGCATTGTCGCTGATGGCTATGTTGGTGCCTTGCTCTACTACAGCCATGTCACCACCGCCATAGATATTCTCAAAGAAGGTACCACCATTAATCTTAACTGTAGACGAGCCATAGAGGCGTGCCATGTTATTAAGGGTGTTGATGTCTGAGGAGTTGAGCCGTTTGGCATCAGCCACACCATATCCACCACCGAATACAGGGCAATGGAAGATACCGCCATTGATGGTCAGTTCTACGTTGCCGTATATTTTGCCGAGTTCTGTATAATCATCAGCATTACCACCCTTTTGGTCTAAAGAATAGAAATAATCAGTTCCACGTCCACCAGCGAAGATGCCGTTTTTGCAATAGAATTCTCCACCATTGATGGTAAGTGATGCTACGGTTTCTCCTGCTTTTCCGTATATGTTTCCACCATCCTTACTTGGTTTTCCATTTGTAGTCCAAAGGTCAGAACTCATATATCCGCTACCTCCGGCATAGATTCCGTCAATCTTTCTTGTTTCAGAACCGAAGATACCTCCTTCTATGATTATTTTGTTATGGGTCAGTCGTGGGTCTACCTCGGTATATGTATGTGTGTCAGCATTGTAGCAATTATACATACAAAGATTAGCTTTTGCTGCATCATAGTTGCCAAAAGCCATGACAGATTTCGTACTGCTGTTTGTCCAGTAAGGGATACGGTCATCCGTTGTGTGATTTGTATCATCTCCGATACCATTCATACCACCTGCTCCTGCACCATAGATACCGCTGAAGATTTCTTCTGATTTACAATTTGTTGGAATCAGGAAGGTACCACCCTTGATGGTAATGGAGCTATAGCCATAGAAAGGATTCTCTACCCATTCACGATCCTGAAAACCACGTCCTGTACTACCACCGTAAATCTCTGTAATCTCTACACGGCTATTGACATCCGTATTCTTATTGTTACTTTCTGATTGTGCCGGGTCTATCAAGATGTTGGCGCGTCCCATATAGGTGTTGTAAGGTGCATTGTAATGTACATTGTTATTTATTGTTTCTCGTCTTGCACCCAAAGAACCATTAACCACACGTCCTATCTTTCCACTTTTGATGATGATGTCTACATCGCCAACCATAGCTCCCTCATGGTTGCCTGCAAGAACTATGGCAACGTCAAGGGTAGAATTGTTTTCATTGTGATTATTATTGAATTTACGATCAATATCTACATCAATAGTACACTTAATAGGCATGTTAGGGCTACCCATCACACCATTTCTGTTTTCCACAGTCTGTCGTCCACCAACACAAATTGAAGAGTAGTGTCCCGATTTGATCTTTATCTTGAAGCCTTCACGTCCATGTGGTAGAGCATCATCCATCTTCTTGAGGTTGCCTTCTGTTGATAATGGTGAAAAGCGATTATCATCCATGAAACCACCAAAAATCTGGAAAGATGTAGAGAATGCTCCCTTGATAGTACCATCACCTGAGAACATATTTTTATAGTTTGTCATCTGTATGCCTTCGCCCATCTCCAGATTGTAGAATTGGCAGTACAGAATATCGTAATTTTCATTATTATTATTGCGATTGAAGGTGAGATATTGGAAACGGGTATCTCCATAAATCGGTAAACTATGGTTCCGATCATGACCACCATACATCTCAATTATACCCTTGTAGTTAACGCCATCCCAACTACCCGTTATGGTCGTATTCTTGAAGAAAGGAGAGGTACTCTTCTTATTCTCCCATTCAGAACTTGTATTGAATGTTACAGATGTGAAGCCGTCGTTACCGTTGTTGGTAACATCTTTGTCACTCATTCCCATCAGCACGATGGTGTTGTCGTCCCATGATCCTTGCTTTTCCAACTTGGAATATGCGCCCTTCCATGTCCTTACAGCAGTCTCAGGAGTTTGACCGTCATTACTGTCGTTTCCGGGATTGTATGATATAGTCTTTCCTTCAGCTGTTGTTCCAGTAGCACCAGCAGGGCATAGATATACCACGCTCTTGGTATAAAACAACAATGTGTTTAATAGCTCAACTCCGTCTTTGGTTGTTACTATCACATGACAGTTCAGCTTGTCGGTAGAGCCAAGAGATGACTTATCGAAAGTAGAGTCGTTGCTTACTTCTACATCATTCTTTACCCACGAATATGTGACATTAAGATTATCGTTGTTGTCCCAAATATTATTATTTATGTCAATGTAGATTGTATTCTCTTTGTGCTTCATCACAGCATCCACTTTTCTTGCTTCAATCTTTGCCACTCCCGATAGCGAACTGCTATCTTCCAATTCTGCATAAACATACTGGTCGAAGTCTGTGAGCGAGATGCTGAAATTGTTATATGGATTGTTCTCGTTCTGTAGAGTCCAATTCTTCTTGTCTGTAGATGTATACCAGAAATATTTCTCGTTTCCTGCATTACCTTCAATAGTTTCTGCTGTGATGATAGTATTATAGCCACGCTTCACTGTCAGTTTTGTTGAACCGAAGTTAAAGCCTGTACCAGAATAGCTCCAGTTGAGCTTGTCTTCAACGAGTGGATTCTTGTTGATAAACTCATTGGCTTTATCTACAAATTCTTTCATAAACGAGGCATCAGTCTTCTGGGTTCCCAGGTTCTTACCACCTGTTACGTTCTGGGTGTAATACCAGGTAGAAGCATATTTATTGGCATTATCTTCGTTTTTACAATTGGCAGTGATGCCACCTTTGTTGATTTTTGGACTTGTATTTTCGATATTAAGCCCATTGTCAAAGAGATAGATGTTGGTAGGCTGTATGGAGTTACCTCCTCCATTCATGTCATAGCTGAAGCTACCGAAACCTTGGGCTATGTGGAACTTATCGTTATGCACGCTTGTATTCTTCAGCATATTTATCTGTGTATTAGCTGCTATGTTGAAGATTCTGATAGTTTCGTTATTACTGTCGGTCTGTACATTTCCTGCTATACCGCCAATTTTGCTTTCATTGTTAATCTCGTATGTTTCGTCGTTATCCTTTATTTTTGAGCCACGGATAATGATGTTGCTGAGTTCTGTATTGCCGTATATCTCACCAGCTACTACGCCCACTTTATAACCGGGACCATAAGGTTTGAATTCTGGTTTCTTTTCTACCGTAGCATCCTCGATGATGAGGTTTGTTACGGTAGTAAGGTTAGTGCTGCTTGCACCTTGGAGTGTCGAGAAGAGTCCCCATGCACTCCATGCTTCAGTTCCTTCCCATTGTATATGCATATTCTTGATGACATGACCATTGCCATCAAACTTTCCGAAAAACAAACGGTTGTCACCATTACCATAGCCTTTGTTATAGTATTTACCGATTGGCATCCAGATACCGCCACTCAGGTAGATATCGGCAGTAAGCTTAAAGTATTTGCCAAGGAATGTGTTACCATTGTTTACATCGCGTGCCAGTTTGGCGAGCTGTTCTGCCGTAGCAATCTCGTATGGATTGGTCTTGCTACCATCACCCCCTGCATAGCTATCGGCATAGATATCTATGGAATAGTATTTGTTTGTTGTCTGAGCCCATAAGGTTTGTCCACACATGAGCCATAGGATCAGAATGCCAAGAAGTATTCTGAATTTTTTGTTTTGTGTATTGTTATCTTGTTGCTTTTTCATGAGTCTTCATTTATAAGCGATTCTTTTTTTCTTTGTTCTTATGTATCTTCGTGGTATAGGTCATGATGGTATTCTGTTATTACTGTATCAGGAGATGCCCCGTATAGGCATCCTGGTCAGCCAGTACATAGAGGTATCTTGGCTGGATGAGTATATTGATGTTGTAAATCGCTGCCGTTTGGGCAGGATTGAGTGTTTCGAAATATTTATTTCCCAGGATGATGGTAGAGGTTACGTCCTTACGGGTAACCGTTTCTCCCTTTTCATCCTTCAGGATTACATCGTAGGTGACGGCAATGGTGGGTACGAAAGAGGCATCGGCGATGGCATAGAAGGTGGTGCCCCAACGGTGATACTTACTGTCGTCAATATCCATAGATTCGTTGTCTCCCGGAGTAAATGGTTTTTCTGAATTTTCATCCCTTGCCAGCTTGATGGCGTTTTTTTCCGTTATAATTACCTTGTTCAGATTGCTCCATTGGATGGCTTTTGCCGTCCACTCATTGTTACTCCAGGTATATCTGCGGCTTACGTTGCCTCCCGTTGCCAGACCTTCGTCGTTCAGTCCTTTGCCGTAAATCTTGACTCCCTTGATGCGGAAGTAGCGGATGGCATTCATCTTCTGGTCCAGTTGGAAGTTGAGGTTATAGCCCGTCAACGTCTGGTCGAAGAGGAAAGTAACTACTCGTCCAAAGGTTGCATCCGAACCTCCTGCCGTTGTACTTCCCTTATGCTCCGGTTTGGCGCAGATGATTGGCGCCTGTCTTAAATCTTTCTGAGCAAGGATAGGGGATGGGTTGCCATTTATGGTTGGCATGGAGAAAGGAATCGTCAGGAGATAGGTGCTTTCTGTTGCCGATGGCTTACTGAGGGTTGTTTCAGTAGAATGCGGCATATATCCGAAGAAGTCGAAGTTGCTGTCTGGGTAAGCATCCCATCGCTTTTCTTCCTTTGTGCTCCAGGTCTTGGTCGATGTACTGTAATCTACCCGGATATTGTCGAAGATGGCGTGGTTTTTGCCTCCTGTCTCTGTGCCAGTGGTTTCAAAGCTATGAGTGGCAAAGTTGTAATAGCCGAAGACGCCCATGTTGAGTGGGTGCATTCGCTGAACCGGATCATAGCTTTCATATCTGTCATCCGCACGTGTCGTCATCTTTTGTGTCCGTGCAGCAAAGGTGATATATCGGTAACTGTCGGCGTGCTGGATAGGCAGGTCGTTGCTTTCGCAGGCAGTGAGACTTGCGAGGAAGGCAAAGAGGGGTATCATCAGTTTTTTATTCTTCATAATGAGTCATGTGGGGCGTTACCAGTCTTCGGTACCGCCATTATTT
>PPYE01311610.1_pt1 | contig 17455 bp, 20 predicted proteins | sample 1559881 | NCBI WGS metagenome assembly PPYE01 (sample SAMN08240022, study PRJNA423297) | Human gut metagenome, whole genome shotgun sequencing project. | reverse complement strand
GCCTTTGGCGATGGATTTTAGCACTCCTGAATCACTTTCTTACGGTCAGCGCAAAGCGCTGGCCTGCGCAGCTAAATGCACTGACCTGCTGAACAGTTACGTTTTAAATACACTCTAACATATATTTCTTACAATCCGGTAACAAAAGACAGAATGTGCGGTGGCCGGGAGCAGCAAAAAAGGCAGCCGGTCTGTATGGCTGCCTGAAATTATTTATTTGGACAATAGTTCTTTAAAATTAATGCAGCGATGCTTATATCAATAAATCTCGCTGTTCATTGATCACTTTTTCCAGTTCATCAAAATTGTTCACGGTAATGCCGGAATAAGCAACATTGTCCCGGTTAAATAATATGGGCAAAAATCCCATTTCCGCAGACGTCTCCAGATTTGCCACACTATTGTCTATAAAAATGCATTCCTGTGGCAGCTTTTCCATCCGTTCCAATGCTATCGTGAAAATCTTTTTTTCCGGCTTTCTGCATTTTACATCGCCGCTGACAATTTTACATTTAAAATATTTGTCTAATTTATAGTATTTTGTGATATAGGCGCTCCATTCAGATATGTCATTTGACAATAATACAAAATCACACCTGTCAGCATATTTTCCGGCAAAATTTACAAAGCCTTCATCTAATGTAAGGTAATTCTCAATATAATTTTTCATGTGATAGGAGGGATTTTCATACCCCAGCAAAGTCATAAATTCTTCTGATCCTATTTCACCATTTCCAGCTTTAGTAAACAACTGGTCTTCTTTCAATAATTTTATCAGCCTTCCATGCTCACATGCATCAAAATGCCGGAAAGTATATGGAATAAAATTTCCTTTACTTTCCTTTAAAATTACACCATACATATCAAATACAATTGTTTTCAAATATAAAATCTCCTATTGTCCGATGATTTTTAATGCAATCTCTTTCGCTTTTTTACTGGAAACCTGCTCTCTATTATCCGTATCTTCCAAATAAACCGCAAAGTAAGTCCGTTTTTCCTCACTCTCAGAAAATCCTACAAACCACGCCTGCCCCTTCGTACCGGTTCCGGTTTTTCCATAGATTCCGCCGCCGTCCGCTGACATAATATTTTTTACTATCTTCACATGCTCCGGAGAAAAGCCTGTGCGGCCTTCAAAAATATCCGAAAGAACACGCACCTGTCCATATGGAGATATTTTCAAAGAAGATGCAAGCCAGAAGCCGTTAAGCTCTTCTCCGGGATTTATTCCGCTGCCCGCCCACTCACTGATATTACAGTTTCCATAATCCAGGGCTGTTAATTCTTCCTTTACCCGTTCTTGTCCCACCTGATCAATCACCTTTCGGAAATACCAGACACAGGAGGACTGAAACGCATCCTTCAGGGATAAATCCTGGTTCCATGCAGTATTTCCGTAATGCGTTCCATCGTAGCCCATCGTCGAGTTTTCATTCTCCAGCACATGATACTTCAGTCCCATAAGCGCGGACACGATCTTAAAGGTAGAACAGGGAGAGACTGCTGTCTCACATAAGGTTTTATTATAGAATCTGCATACCTGTTCCTGCGGGTCGAAAACTACCGCGCAGCCATTCAGGCCTCCAAACGCTTCACTGTAATCTACATTTTCCTGTACTGCATTTTCCGGAGAGGCCTGATGCGGTTCTGCCGGAGGAGTATCGGTTTCTGTGATATTTGGCTGTTCGTCAATGGACTGCCCATCATACGGGTTTCGTACATCTTTTTCCGCAGCGGTGCTCCCTGTACTGATTTCAACCGCTTTTTTATCACCGCAGCCAGTGAATAAACCTGCACACAATACAACGTATAAAAAAACGGCACATCTGTGGCTTCTCTTACTTTTTCCCCGCTTACTCATCCTTTATCACCTCTAATCCCGCAGCTAATCCAAAATTCCGGTTCTTTCCAGATAAAGCTTCACCTCTTCCAAATTTGCAAACCTGCCAAATAACATATTTTCCGTAGCCTTATCCGGCTGCCACAAATCGGGCACCATAACCGTTTTACATCCGGCCCCGCAGGCAGAAAGAATACCATTCCTTGAATCTTCCAGTGCAAAGCAATTTTCAGGTTCTTCCCGCAGCAGCTCGCAGGCTTTTATGTATATATCCGGCGCAGGCTTTGAGTGCTTCACCATCTCACCGCACACAATAACCTGGAAATAATCCCAAATCCCTGCCTTCCGTAAATGGTTTTCCACTTCCCAACCTGGTGATGATGAAGCAACCGCAAGCCTGCTGCCCTTATTCCTTAGATAATTCAGAAGTATATACAGCCCTTCCTTTGCAGGCACACGGTTTGCTGCATAGTACTTCAGCAGGAATTCCCTGGTATGCCGCCTCATTCCCTCTTCATCATAGCTGTTGCCGAATTCATTCCCCCAAAGCTCTCTCGCTGCCGTAAATCCCATACCCTGAGTTTTCCGGAGCATATACCCTGCCTTTCCTATCCCGGTTTTTTCTCCCGCATAATCCCATGCCAGCGCAAAAACCTTACCTGTATCAAACATCAGTCCATCCATGTCAAATATGACCGCATTCATAAAATACTCCCTATCCCATTACATCTCCATGATTAAAAAAGAGGCTGATTTTCTTCGCTCCCTCAACCGCCCCTATATCCTCCACCGCCGGAACCGTGTTAGTATTATGGCTGTAAACCACAGGTAAAATATCATAGGCATTCATGTGGTGCAACAGTGTACATGCAGTTTCATACGGCTTTGTTACACTTCCGTCACCGCCTCCCACAATAATAACAGCACCTCTTTTTCTTTTTTGTATTGGCTTTATTTTACGAAAAAAAGAGGAACAGAAGTACGTCTGAAGCCTGCTCCCCAAATCCAGCAGTTTCCCCGTAATCTCAGAAAAGTATATAGGGGAAGCAATCAAAATATTATCGCACACCTGTATGTACTCATAAACCTCCTGCATCCCATCCTGTATGCTGCATCCATCGTGTTCCCAGCAAAACCTACAGTCTATACATGGCCCTATCCCATCCTCATATGCATTGACTAATTTATACTCCCCTTCAAGCCCCTCTAAAAATATATGGATCAGACTGACCGTATCTCCGTTTTTCCTCGGCGATCCATTCAATATCAATGTTTTCATTTTGCCCCTCATCTGCAAGCGAGTTTGAAAATCACACAAAAGTGAACTAGGCCTATGACGAACTATCCTTATCATTTATCCCGTTCTCCCACCGAAATCCATCTAGTACAGGAAGAATTCGCTATTTTGAGCATCTAGCTGAATTGTCCGACAAACAGATATATCTTTGCCAAATATCACACGAATAAATATATCATTTATTCCGTTAATATATAACCTATAGTTAACATATCTCAACATAAACATGTCCATGCTGAATCTTTGCTGGACTCGCCTGCAACCGTACTCATCCTAATATAATCCCATGATGTTCCCTATAAAAAGCCCTATCATATGCCATCCAAATAGCAGCCATCATGCACCAGTTTACTACTTTCTTCATTATTTAATTTTCACAAATTACTTCTTTTCCATTTGTCCTGCAAATATCTGACGCTATTAATCCATAATATTTAACATCACAATACTCTCCACCACATTTGCTAAAATGTCTTAATGTTCCTTCACACCGAAAATCGCTTTTTTCCAATACTCTGCAAGAGGCCTTATTTTCCGCCAGTACAAGAGCCTCTATACGCTCATATCCTACCTCCTCGACTGCATATCTTACCAGACTTTTAGATATTTCTGTGGCAAATCCTCTATTCCAGTATTCCGGCAAAAGATTATATCCTATTTCACATCTGTTGGCGATTTTATTTTCCGCTATAATTCCCGCCTCTCCAATATATCGAGCATCCTCCCGGGTAAATAATGCCATAAAACCTCTTTTGTTTTTCCTCCATGAAAATAACAAATCTTCCAATAATTTCTCTGTCTCACTTATATTTTTCAATGGGCAGAAGGTAGAATATTTCCACACTGCTTTACACGATTTTAATCTATGATAATCGTACAAATTATCTGAAGTATATTCTTTAAGTACCAATCGCGATGTAATAAGTTCCATATTCTCTCCCCCTACGGTTTCATTTTTTTCTTATATATTTTAAATATTCATAAGGGATTTCCCCTTCAACCTCTAAACTCAATTTCCTTCGAAAACAAATTTTCATCAGATACAGGAAAGAATATATCTCCTTCCACAATCCTATTGATTTCCGTAATTTACATTTTATTCACATATGACAGCGATTTTTCATATACTTCTGCCCCTCCGGATACATAGATATTCCTGCCCCCAGCCATTCCAAGTGCCTCCTGAAAGGAGCGGGCCGTAAAACAGTTGTCCCCGTCAAAATTCCCTGTACAGAAAATCACAATCGTTGTCCTCTTCATTCCTCACCCCATCCAGATACACTTCCATCCTTTCCCTCTGCGTCCAAACATACTTCTCTGATTCCACAAACTCCAAAAATTCCCGGGCAGTTATCCACAAAAAAGAAATAGTTTCCCCCTCCTGCAGTACCACCGCCTTCTTGTCCCATCCGGTAATACACAAATATCCATAATAAAGCGTATCTTTGCTCCTGCAAAAATATATCTGCTCCAGCTCTCCGGCCTCAATTCCCGTTTCCTCCTTCAATTCCCGCACTGCCGCTTCATACGGCCCTTCTCCCTTCAGCGCGCTCCCTCCGGCGCCCGCCGCGAATAATGCGGGAAACATTGCCTTATCCTCAGACCTCTGCATAAGAAGAAAACTGCCGTCCTCATGTCTGACCACCACTTCACTGACCAGATGATAACACCCTTCCGGGATTTCCTGCCCTCTTATCAGCTCTCCGCCGGTTTTATTCCCCTGCCCGTCATAGGCATCCCACAATTCCATATTACTCCCGTCCACGCATTGCAGCGTAAATGTATGCCATATCACTATGGCTTCCATTTCGTCATATGCTTCTATTCTAATCTCATCCCCTTCCAAAGTCACTTTCTTTTTCTGTTGTTTTTCCCAATCCTGGCATATAATCAACTCAGGGAGAATTCCCCGTAAAGAAATCATAACAACAGTTCAGACAGTTTTGAGCTGCTACGGAATCCGGCCATTAAAAAATGCTGCACAATGGACCGGATACCTGCCGTCACTGTATATTCTTATAGTCTGTGCAGAAAATGCGCAGACCTGCTGAACCGAAAGGAGACATCCCATGTCAAAAATATTCGGCATCCATTCCCGGCTCACAGAGCTTCCCGCTTCCCCGGAAGCCCCTGCGTCCGCACAAAACAATACGCCTGCCATAGAAATTCTTACGCCTGCGGAAGCCGCTTCAAACGCTTATCTGCAAGAGCACGGCTTTATGAATCTGAAATACCCCCAGGAAATCCATTTCTGCAAAGCGGAGGTGCATATGGACTTTTTATATGGCACCTTCGTCATTCCTCCCAAAGGGAAAAACACCCATGAGGCCTCCTTCCGCTATGCGGTTTTTAAAGATCGCATCATATTCATTGATGACGGAGACTATGTCCTTCGTATCGTAGAAAAAATCCGCGATTCCATCACCCGGCCCAATCCCGGCATCGGCTTTTTCTTCGCAGATTTCCTGGATGCCTTGATTTCAGAAGATCTGCTCTGCCTGACCGATATTGAGAACCAGATTGCCCATCTGGAGGATGAAGTCCTGTCCGGCACTCTTGATAATTTCAATCACAAAATCATGAGCTGCCGCAGAAAAATCCTCATCTATTCCCACTATTATCTGCAGCTATCCGACATCAGCAACGTACTGCAGCAGAATGATCACGGCTTCTTTAACCGCAGCGAACTGAATGCCTTCCGCCTTTTCAGCGAACGTGTGGGAAGGCTGCATGAGGAAGCGCTCATGCTCCGGGAGTATTCCACGCAAATCCGGGAGGTTTACCAGTCCCAGATCGACATCAGGCAAAACAAAATCATGAAAATCCTCACCGTCGTCACCACCATCTTTCTCCCCCTGACGCTCATTGCAGGCTGGTACGGAATGAATTTCAAATATATGCCTGAGCTGAATTGGAAATACGGCTATCTCACCGTATTCCTGCTCAGCCTTGCCATCGTCATCCTCTGCATCCGCCTCTGCCGGAAAAAACATTTTCTGTAAATTTTAATATGACATACTGCTGTCATATTTAATGTTATATAATGGCCTTAAAGACAGCAGCCCAAAGCACCTGACTTACTCTGAAAAAATATTTTTGCACCGGCCTGCCGGAGGAAGGAATCAGACAATGGAAATTATCACAATCACCGCGGACAACATTGAAAACGAGCACATCTGCTGCGCCGTTTCTGATAAAAAGGACAGTACAGGAGCCAATGCCAAAAAGTCCTGGATGAAGGACCGTTTTCAGGACGGCCTTGTATTCCGCCGCCTGGATGCGAGGGGAAAGGTTTTCATCGAATATATACCCGCGGAAAAAGCCTGGTATCCCATCTTGGCGGATGGATACATGCATATCGACTGTTTCTGGGTATCCGGCCAGTTTAAGGGACAGGGGTATGCCAATCAGCTGCTTTCCCAATGTATTGAGGATGCCAGGTCGCAGGGGATGCATGGCCTCACCGTCCTTTCCTCCTCCAAAAAGAAGCCCTATTTATCTGATCCGGATTATCTGAAATACAAGGGCTTCCTTACTGCAGACACGGCCCATCCCTTTTTTGAACTCCTCTATCTTCCTTTTACGGACAATGCCCCCCTGCCCCGGTTTAAGGACTGCGCCAGAAAAGGAACCATCGAAGAAACCGGCATGGTGCTTTACTATACCGCCCAGTGCCCCTATACCTCCCAATATGTCCCTCTTATAGCCAAAGCCGCCCAGGCACGCGGACATGAACTCACGCTCCACCCCATAACGACAATGGAGCAGGCACAAAATGCGCCCGCTCCCTATACTACCTACAGCTTTTTTAACAACGGCCGGCTGGTCACCCATGAAATATTCTCTGAGAAAAAATTTGAAAAATTCCTGGACTCCCTGCCCGTGTAAGCATCCGCCAATCTCCGGCAGATACCACTTACTCCGACTATTTGTAAGCCTCCCGATTTTGTTTTATACGCTGGTAAAAAATGCCTGCCGCTCCATCTGCCGGAGCCTTATCAACACGGCAGGCATCTCTCCTGACTTTACTACAGCGTCCCCAGCATCTGCTCTGCATTCTCACCGGCCTTCACCTTGGTAAATACCTGACGTATAATTCCCTCTTCATCAATCAGGTAGGTGGAGCGCACTACACCCATAACCTTTTTCCCGTACATATTTTTTTCCTGCCATACATCGTATGCCTGGATGACCTCCAGCTCCGGATCCGCCAGAAGCGTAAAAGGAAGATGATATTTCTCCGCAAATTTCTTATGAGACGCCACGCTGTCCTTGCTGACTCCCAGCACCACAGCCCCTTTCTCCTGAATCTGAGGATATCTGTCCCCGAAAGAGCAGGCCTGTGTGGTACAGCCCGGCGTATTGTCCTTGGGATAGAAATAAAGAATCACCTTTTTCCCACGGAAATCCTTAAGCGAAACCTCTTCTCCATCTTGATTTTTTAATGTAAATTCCGGTGCTTTTATTCCTGTTTCCAGCATAATCTGACCTCCTGTCAATTTCTGTAAATTAGTATTAACCGCCGGCTTTCTTTAATATAGAAAAGACACCGGCCTTTAAAATTAAGAATCTTACTGTCTCACGCAATATTTACAAAAAGCAGAACCGCCTCCCGGCAGATAACATGCTCACAACGCAATATCATATTGTAAAAAGGTATCCTTCTGTCAGCCACCTGTCCCTTCTGTCTGCGCAATGCAGGGCGATACATGATGCGGTCCACTTAACGACAGGCGGCCATTCACATATTTTCTCCCCGCCTGCCCAAAAGTATCCGGCAGCTTCTCAACTTCCCAAACTAACAGCTCCGTCTCATTCCTTCTGCACTCCGCAAATACCTTACCGTCCCTGTCAAAAAACGCCGTCGGTGCAGTCTGGAATGGACCTGCGTCATTCACAGCCAATACAGGCATCACGTTTTCCACAGCCCTTGTTCTCAGGTGTGCTTTTATGAGCTCATACCTGTCCGCATTTTCCGTCTCTGAAATATCACAGAAACAGACTACTCCCAAATCAGCCCCCTGCCTGTATAATTCCCGGAAATACTCCGGAAACCTTACTTCAAAACAAATACGGATGCCAATTCTTAAGCCATCGATATCATAGATTCCATCGCTGCCGCCTTCATAAAAATTCTCCCGGTCCCATCCCCAGAGCGCCCTTTTATCATAAGCCGGAAGTTCTCCTCCTCTCGGGGAAAATACCCTGACGGAATTAAATATCCTGCCGCCGCGCCGAACTGCACACCCCAACGCAATATACATACGATACTTCACCGCAAACGTCTGCACCTGGGCGCAGTATTTCTCCGCAGCCTCGAAATCAATACACTCCATACTGACTTCCAACGGCGGATATCCCGTCAATGCACATTCATGAAAAGCAAGGAACCGCACATCAGCCCCTGCCGCCTGCCGGATTCCCTCAGATATCTTTGCAAAATTATATTCCATGTCACCGCTTCCGGCAAACTGGAATGCCCCTATCTTCATTTTCCCCTGCCTTTCCGTGCTGCTTTCCATCATAACCGAAGTCCTTTAATATCCTTCACCCTGGAAAGAATTATATTACAGCTCATATCCCGCACACCGGGAAGACGGTGCATCGTCTGTTCCAGGAAGCTTTCCAGCTCTTCCTGGGAAGCCGCCACCGCATGAACATGCAGCCTGCTCCTCCCTGACACCAGATAAATCTGGGTCACCATCTCATTTTTTTCCAGAATATCAGTGACTGTCTTCAGACTGGAAGGCTCTGTCTCTATTTCAAAGTAACAGGATACCGCGCCGCTCAGCTTCTGCGGATTAATTATCGTTGTATACTCTTCTATAATTCCTCTTTTCTCCAGAGCATCGATTCTGGACTTTACAGCCACACGGGACAGACCCACCAGTTCTCCCAAATCCGAATAGGAAATCCTGGCATTCCGTATCAGCGCCTCTACAATCTGCCTGTCCGTTTCATCCAATCCGCTCAAAAACATGCCGCCCTTTACCCCTTCCTGCTGCCCATTACCTTTTGTCCCATTGCATAATGTTTTCTTTTATACCATTATTAAAATATTTTCTTCTATATCATTATAATAATGCTGCCTTTTATATCATTATAATAATTGACATGCCGCATGTAAAGTGTTATCTTTTACTTACAAAATGTAAGTTTAAACTTTCAATATGTAATTGCAAAAGGAGAATTCCCTTGGAGAAAAAACTTATTCACGGCCCCATCACCAAATCCATTCTGCTTTTTTCAGCTCCTATTATCCTGGGCAACCTGCTCCAGCAGCTTTATAATGTTGTGGACACTCTGATTGTCGGCCGTTTTCTTGGCGCGGATGCGCTTGCTGCCGTAGGCTCCTCTTTTACCCTGATGGTATTTCTGACCTCCGTTATCCTCGGACTGTGCATGGGAAGCGGGATCAGCTTCTCCATACTGTATGGCGCCGGCAATACGCAGCGCCTTCATGCATGTTTTCTTCTTTCCTTCATTATGATCGGGCTGATTACTATTTTAATCAATCTTCCTGCCCTGCTCCTTTTGGATCCTATCATGACGCTCCTGCACATTCCTGTAAGCATACGCCCGGAAACCAGAAGCTACCTGCAGGTCATTTTATACGGACTTTTTTTTACTTTCCTGTACAATTATTTCTCATCGCTGCTTCGTGCTTTGGGGAATTCCCTTGTGCCGCTTCTTTTCCTTGCGCTTTCCGCGCTCATGAATATCGCGCTTGATTTACTTTTTGTAATTTCTTTTGGCATGGGAATTGCAGGAGCCGCATGGGCAACCATCATATCACAGGCATTTTCCGCCCTTCTATTGGCCGTTTATACCATACGCAGGCTCTCCCTGCACCGTATCCGGCCGAAAACCCTGCATTTTGATCGCCTGCTCTTAAAAGAGCTTCTTCAGTATTCCCTCCTGACCAGCGTCCAGCAGTCTGTAATGAATTTTGGCATCCTTATGGTCCAGGGACTGGTCAACAGCTTCGGCGTCACGGTCATGGCCGCCTTTGCCGCCGCAGTTAAAATCGATTCCTTTGCCTACATGCCTGTCCAGGACTTCGGCAACGGTTTTTCCACCTTTATCGCCCAAAACCTGGGCGCCGGCAAAACTGACAGGATCCAAAAAGGTATCCGCTCCGCCTTCCTGTGCTCCTTCCTGTTCTGCCTGTTTATCTCCGCCGTTGTCCTTCTGTTTGCAGAACGGCTCATGCTTATCTTTATACGCCCCGAAGAACTGGAAATCATAGCAATCGGCGCAGGCTACCTGCGTATCGAAGGCGCCTGCTATTTTGCCATTGGATTTCTCTTCCTGTTCTACGGCCTTTACAGAGGGCTTGGCCGGCCGGGAATTTCCGTTGTCCTCACCGTTATTTCCCTGGGAACCCGTGTTCTTCTTTCTTACATGCTCGCACCAATTCCGGCCTTCGGAACTTCCGCTATCTGGTGGTCCATCCCTATCGGCTGGTTCCTGGCGGATGCCGCGGGGGTGTTGTTTTTCTTCTTTAATAAGAAAAAGATTATAAAAATTCAATAATCATCTTCTAAGAAAAAGGCTGCTATCTGGACCTGAAACCATATTCTCTTTTCAGTCTTTCAAATATCTCAAAAGCCACCGGACAAACCTCAACAGCCTCCTATGTATAGACATAATAATCTTCATTCCGCCGCCAGGCGGCGGCACAAATAGTAATGAAAGGGCTCCGTTTTGCATTTCAAAACGCTTATGCTGCTGGGCCGGACTACGCCCGGAAGCCATGAATCTGGTAGTAAAAAGAAATCTGTTTGGATTACACGTGCCGTAGTCTTCCTCAAACCTGCATTGGATTCGAATTTGTCCACCGTGAGCATGTCCTGCAAGTATCAAGACGGCCTGTGAATTAACCTCCCCTGCAAAAAGTTAAAGTCTATGATATAACACCATCCTTTTACTGGGAGCTAATATTTTCCACAATCGACATGCCGTGCAACCTTCTGGCAGGTCCGTGTACTGACAGTACTGTAGTTGCCAGAATGACACCTATAATCAAGAACAATTCCAGCCACGGGATACTCCACGGAATTCCAAAAGTGCGTGTAATAAGGCTGGAATACAAAAACCAATGAAACCACAGTCCGAAAATGCAGCCCAGAACAATACCCCCCACAGAATAGGAGGCAGATTCCGCAGCAATCATGCGTGTAAGCTGTTGATTGCTCATGCCGATAGCACGCATAACTCCATATTGGCGGGTACGCGCAGATACTCCCATTCTAATTGTATTCATGATATGAAAAACGGTAATAGCTACAATAATGGACAGGAATCCATATATCATTGCTGCAAATGCGTAATAAAGTCCTCGCTGTTGCTGCACCCTGCTCAAATTATCTGAAAAAAAGACACCTCCGTCAAAAAGTGATTCTACAACAGCAGCATCTTCTTCGTCAGCGCCAAAGTAAAACTGTATATCCAGAATAGTGTACCCCGTTGCCCTTGTCAGCCGGGTAAATGTTTCTTCAGAACAGATAATCGTTTCGATTCCATCCGCACGGGCCAGCGGGCTATCGGACAAAATACCACCGACAGTAACTTTTTTCTCATTTCCGTTTATTGTCAAAAAGATGCTATCTCCAGGTTGTACCTCTGTATCACTACTGGCTACAAATAGAATTTGTCCGGGAGTATTCATCACAGTTTCTATGGAACCGGAAGTTAACTGTTCCTTTGCCCAATGAAATTGATTTTCTTCATAGGATATTATATTACTGTTATAGGATGTTCCGTTTATTTCAATAGGAACATCATAGGCGAACATTCGGCCAAATACACGACTGACACTGGAATTTTCAGCCACGGCATCCCTCCGGTCTGCGGGGATAGAGCAGGTGTTCGTTTTGCTGACAACAGAAATTTCAGCTGCCCATGCTTTCGGCATAAAAGCATTTTCTATAAAGGGAACCAGAGTACAGAACCCTAAAAAAAGCGTAATGCAGACGGCAAACGCACCGGTCATCAGAAAGAAACTTTTCCGCTTTGCTTTTGCATGATAAATCCCCAAGGCTGTCTCCACATGCCACCGATGAGTATTCGCCCCATGGCGAAATGAGGTATTTTGCCGGGAATTGCCGGTGACTGCTTCCAATGGCGAAGCTTTGGCCGCCATTTTGGCCGGCGAACGGGCCGCAAGTAAAACGGTAATAAGCCCCAATACGCTACCGGCTCCAATACCCAACCAACTAATGCCGAAAACGGGCAGATAGCCGAACCATGCATTACTGAGCTGTCTCATAACCGCACACAGGCCCCAAACCACCACGATACTGAGGCCAGTGCCGATCGGTATGGCGGTAACGCACCATTGCAATGCCTCCCTGCGTACATAACGCAAAATCTGGCGTCGAGTAGCACCAAGGCAACGCATCAGACCAAAAAACTTGATTCTCTGACTGATATCACTGTTCAGACTACTGGAGATCATCATAATGCAGGTTCCCATCACTACGATTGAAAGCAACAATGCCATAGAATAAATTTCTGACACATTTGAACCCGGCACCTGTCCCAACATGCTAAGCAGTTCCATGTTTTGAACTACTTGTGTTTCAGATATTTTGTATTTCCGGATTATATCCGTGATGTTTGATAAAACATTACAAAACGGAGAGAAACGTACTGCGTATTGCCATTTCGCTGATAAATCAGATGAGTCAAAATCAGCCAAACCTTCGAGTGTCAATAATACAACATTTGTATTTTCCGTAGTCAGCGTGTCAGCGGCATTCTCATAAATACCGGAAATTGTCAGTTGTGACGGACTGCCATCAGGAGCATTTACTGTAATGGTATCACCTGTCACCAATCCTGCTGTCTGTGCCAATGTCACGGAAACTGCGGCTTCTTCGGCAGACTGTGGGCTATTTCCAGAAATGAAACTCCCCAAATATATATGAGAAAATATTGTTTCATCCATACCATAAAACGAAACAGGCTGCTCACAAAAAGAATATCCAGCTTCCGGGGGAATCGTTCCTTCCCAACCTGACAAACCTGTTTCAGGTCGTGCCGCAATATAATCAGATGTAATTTTGTCGATAGAAGTAAATTTACAATGCCAGTCTCCAGTCTGATGGCGTGTTTGTTCTGTCATACTTTGTATATCCATATCGGCCAACCCGAATATGACAGCGACCAGAAATACAGCCAAGATAATGCAGATACGGGTCATTCGGCTCTGTCTTCGGTGAACTTTTCCGGATATTGAAACTAACTCAAGATAGCTTTTCAATGAGATGGCACCCCCAATTCCTTCAACACACCGTCGGACATACTGATAATTTGATCTGCTGTGCTGGTGTGAAAAGCGCCCACTACATTCAAAAGGGGACTTTTGCTGGAACCTGATTCACCGATGATGGCGATAAATTCGCCTTTACGTACAGAAAAGGTTATATGTCTCAATGCGTGAACCGCAGATTCACCTGTACCATAGCTCTTACACAGGTCTTGTACTTCAAAAATGTTCATTTTATATACCTCCTATCTTACAGGTTCATCATACCTCCTTTGGCTTACTTTCAAGTGACCCCTGTCTTACTCATTTGTAAGATTGAAAAAATTCAATGTAAAAACAATTCCCTCATGCAATGTACTGATCACAGAAATTGTCTCTCCGTGCGCTTCTGTAATAGCTTTTGCCAACGGCAGGCCCAGGCCGATTCCATGCACATCTGATGAAAAACGACTACGGTAAAACTGTTTGAAGATGTTATACAAATCTTCATTTATAATTGATACCGGGAGGACACCTGAATTTATTGAAGGTAACGTATTCCAAACTTTTGTACAGTCCACTCCGATTACTGCTACATAGGTTAATCTGAAAAAACAACCCAAGCTGGAACCAAAGTCAAGCCCTCTGTGGCAGTTGCAGACAGCTCCTCTCAAAAAAATAACGGCCTGATAAACAGACCGTTGTTGGTTATTCAAATGATTCATCCTCATCATTTCAGACTTCTTTTCCGGTGGTAAAAAGGCGCAGGCTTTGCAGATATGTACCGCATTCCATTCCAAATCAACCGCACGCAAAACCAGTTCAAACCATATCAGCCCTTTTGGGCATAGAAAAACCCCGGAAAGCCTTGATTTTCCGGGGTTTTTGAACCATTTTGATATCTCTCGCCAGCTGATTATCTCTTGCAGAACTGAGGCGCACGACGTGCCGCTTTGAGACCATATTGAAATTCTTTGATTGCCGTTTTTCCTTGATATTCCGGGCTTTTTTGCCCTTTCGGTTCTCGGTTGTCCTATTCCTTAACCACAAAAATAGGTGCTTTTTTAATCAGAAACCCTCTGATGTAGCGCATCATTTACCACCTCAAAAAGCTCCTCTGGTTTATTGTACTTCACTTTTGCATAGATGTCCATAGTTGTTTTGCTGTTTTCATGTCCTGCAAGGTACTGAACCGTCTTAGGGTCCACCCCTGCATAGAGAAGATTGGTAATGTAAGTGTGCCGCAGCTGATGTGGTGTCACATCAAAATCTATCGTATATCTGATTTTGGGTTGATTCTTCTGTGTCATGCCCAGCGTTGGAGTAACTGTATATTTGATACTCTCACCATTTACATACTTATAGTAGTTCCGGGGCTTAGTGGAACGGACAACTACATACTGCCATACCCTCTGAAACTGTGAATATGCAAGCGGCTCTCCCTTGCTGTCAGCGATCACATAATCTGATATGGAATTTTCTTTCGCTTCCCGCAGACAATCTACCAAACACTTCGGTATCGGAATATCCCTTTTTGCTGCCGGAGTCTTTAGCACCGTAGAAACCACGGGTCTGTTATGCTCTGACCTCCATGCTCTCCGCACGGATATATACGGAGTAGGTGCGTCCAGGAATACACAATCCCATTGCAGTCCAAGTGCCTCCTCTCGACGAAGCCCGGAATACAAGCAAATCATAATGAACAAATAGGGAGGCAGCCCCTTGACTGTATCCAGCAACACCTCAACCTGCTGGTCGGTTAATGCGTCTTTCTTCTTCGTTGGCTTTCCGCCCTTTGCAGATATTCCAACACAAGGATTATAGGTAATCAGCTCACTGCGCTCTGCCGAGTAAAAAATACATTTGATGAGCATATTTACCGTATTGTATAACCCCTCCGATTTTTGGGTCAGCGGGACAAGTGCCAGACGAATATCATCTGCGGTCACTTCCTCCATATACATATCCCCCAAAGGCTTAATGATATAATTCCTCATGTCAGAGGTATATCCTTTCATCGTAGCTGAAGATACCTTTGCTGATTGCATCAGCAGCCATTTCTCACAATATTCAGCAACCGTCGGATGCTTCCGGCGGAAAAGGATCTCCTCGACCTGCTTCTTTGCTGCCAGCTGTTTTTCATACAGTTCTTCACAAGTGGTTGCATACAAGCTGACCTGCTTGCCATCCGCATCCTGAATCCGTGTTCTGTAATATAGGATTCCTTTTCTCGTAACAGTTCCGTACTGCGGAACACTTTTATTTTTCTTTGCCATATAGATTTTCCTTTCTTGATAATGAGCGTTTACAACTTACACCCTCGTTTTATCAGAAAGCATGAATTTAATCAAAGATACGGATTGGGGAAAACAAAGAGCGAGACATCCTTGCCTCGCTCTTACTGCTTATGATATTTCATTACTTCTGTGCTTTAGGATCGAACACCATCCCACTGAGCAAATGCGCCGCCCATACTTTTGACCAGCTCGTCCGGTCGATTGTATTTGACCTTTGCATAGATGTCCATTGTAATCTTGCTGCTCTCATGGCCTGCCAGATATTGAACCGTCTTGGGGTCTACCGACGAATGGATCAGGTTCGTGATATATGTATGCCGCAGCTGATGTGGTGTTACCTCAAAGTCCAGGCTGTAAACCACTTTCCCATTATGAGCGGCCTTTTCCCCCAGAACAGGAGTAACCGTATGCTGCACACGCTTTCCATCTTCATATCGGTAATATACCCGCTCCTTTGTTGTTCTGGTAACGATATACTGCCAGAGCCGCTTAAACTGCGTGTAAGACAGCGGATCGCCATCACGATTTGGAACAACATACTCCGAAGTGGAATTTGCCTTTGCTTCTCTCAGGCAGTCTGCCAAGCAGATGGGGAGGGGAATGTTTCTCTCCGCCGCCTTTGTTTTCAATTCATCAAGAATGACCGGTCGGTTGCTTTCTGTGTGCCATGCCCTTCGTACTGTCAGGTATGGTGTATCCGTATCCAAATATACAGAATCCCATTGCAGGGCGAGGATTTCTTCTCTCCGCAATCCTGCATACAGACCAAGCATCACAAATACATACGGCGGAAGCCCTTGAATGGCATCCAATAAGCGGGCTGCCTGCTCATCTGTCAGAGCTTCTTTTTCTTTCTGCGGAACGCCTCCACCTTTTGAGGTCAGATAGACCGTTGGGTTATTTTCGATGATCCGGCTTTCCTTTGCTGCCCGGAAAATAGATTTGTAAAGGACAACCACCGACTTATAAACCGAAGCCGATTTTTTGGAAACAGGAACGAGGGCAAGCTGGATGTCATCCAAAGTCACATCCGCCATCCGCATATCTCCCAATTCTTTGATAATGTGCCTTCTGACTTTAGATGTATAGTCGGTCATTGTAGTAGCTCGTACATGAACCGACTGCATCAGCAGCCATTTCTCACAGTATTCTGCAACGGTGGGAGACTTTCGACAAAATGTATCATTGTCAATCTGCTCCAACGCATTCAGTTCCTTATCATATAATTCTTCAGGTGTCCTTGCATAAAGAGCCACCAATTTTCCATCTGCATCCTGAACTCTTGTCCTGTAATAGTCAAGACCGTTCAGCGTAACTGTACCGTATTGTGGAATCGCTCGTTTTCTATTTGCCAATTCCTCCACCTCCTAAAAAAGATCTCCAGCGCTGTACCTTTGTTTTATCAAACATCTCTGATTCCATCAAGGATACGGACTGGCTCACGATCTTCCGCTTCGAGGCTTACGGTAAGTTGTGCTTCTCTCAACAGGCTTTGCCCTGTGCGTACATTTTGCGATATACTCCTGGAGACCTGCCGCAGTAAAATACACACAGCCATTCTGAACATACTGCACATAAGAGATCAAGCCGTTGTTACGGGCGGCATCCAGCGTTGCTATGCTGATTCCTAAGATTTCAGCAGCTTCTTTTCGTGTAATGAGTTTTTCCATAGACCATATTCCCTCCAATCTGTCAAGGTTATCATCGTGCTTTCAAAATCACATGAATACGCTGGCAGCCGAAACTGCCAGCGCATGGTATCTGAT
>PPYE01000789.1_pt1 | contig 17461 bp, 13 predicted proteins | sample 1559881 | NCBI WGS metagenome assembly PPYE01 (sample SAMN08240022, study PRJNA423297) | Human gut metagenome, whole genome shotgun sequencing project. | reverse complement strand
ACGCGGAAATCGCGCGCCGTTGACGCGCCCCCGCAGTGCCCGCTTCCCCCAAGGACAATTATCAGTGCAGGTAGAAAGCCTGCGGCTTTTCATAAAACGCGATTGTGCTTGCGGATGTCGGGCCAAACGTAGTAGATAGGCCGATTTCGTGGCGGGCGGGTTCAGCTGATTCCCCGGGGACGTCTGGAGACGGAAGAAAACGGATCAATTTTGCTCTTGAGGGCCACGATGCGCGTCATATCAGCCGGCCATTTCAAAACTGTGACGGTTTACGGGGCTGAATCGCGAACCCCCAACCATACACAATTCCGAGATAATAAAACCGCAGGTAAACGGCTTGCTCTATTTCGAAAAAAGCCGGTATGGTCGGCCCGCGCCAATCTAGCCCCGTAAACCGGCATAGTTTTGAAATGGCGCTTCGGCAGTATTGGCAGTATTGATTCACGCTCCGACGCAACCAGCCCTACAGCCCGTACTTCACGACGACTCGGCTGATGCGGCGACACCAGGGCTTGTACAGGGCGGCCAAAAACACGCAGGTCGCGAAGCCGTGCGTGATATCGAACGGTACGGCGGTGGCAAGACGCGCCACGGCGCCCGCCCACGTGAGCGGTTGTACAAAACCGATAATGTCATACGCGTTGATCACCACGCCGTACAGCAGACCCGAAGCAAAGCCGTACGCCATCAGCGCCGGCATGCGCACGGTTCCATCCGCACGGTCGAACGCACCCGCATGCGCCAGCGCACCGCCAACATAGCCAACCAGGCCCCAGGCATACATCTGCCACGGCGTCCACATGCCCTGTCCAAAAAAGAAATTGCTGGCCAACGCCGCCAGCGCACCGACCATAAAGCCGTTACGGCGACCAAGCGTCGCCCCCGCAATAATGGCAATGGCGCTCACCGGTTTAAAGTCGGGAATGGGGCCGAACAAGATGCGGCCCGCCGCGGCCAGTGCCGCCAACACCAGCGTGGGTATAATCTGGCGCAGGCCCGGTCGCGACGCCTCGTAACCCGCAAAGAACAGCGCAAGCACGAGCGCCACCATAGCGAGCATCAACAAAGCAGCCTGGGCAATGCCCAGATACAGCATGATGCCCATGCCTGGCGGCACGAACAAAAGCACTGGCCCCTCTATGTAGCGCCATATACGAGCAAGCACGCGAGCTCCTCTTGCGATCTTTCTCTATCGTTCGCGCCCCATTGTGGCACACGCGCAGCACAGGTTTATCGACGATACATTCCACTCGTTAAACAAAACAACGCGCATGCGACTGAAGCCAATCGCATGCGCGCAAAAGGAGAGGCAAACTATCGCGAATGTTTCGTTAGACAAGCCTGTCCTTCAGGCTATTCCACCTCGAGCATTTCCTCGGTCTGCGGGGCCTTTTCGCCCACGAGAACATGGGCGGCCTTTGCTGCAACCGGATCGAACAGCAAGCCGCCAACCACGACAAAGGCCCAACCGCCGGTTGCAAGCTTTACCCAACGAGAGAAATAGGTCGTTTCGCCCACGAGACCAAAGCCGGTCTGGAACGCTATCTCAGCCAAACCGATAATCAAAAAGAGCAGCGTGGCGGCGAACACCGTGCCCGCGATCTTTGACGCAGGGCCACCCGGTTTGAATCCGAAGAAATCAACCCAGTCCCCAACGACCCTTCCAAACTGCGGTAGTGAGCTCACCGCCTCTGCGATGACGACAGCGAGCGCAAGCTGCCCCCAAAAACCGGTAGGACTCGACATATCGAGTGCCGCTTTGCCTTCGATAATAGGCAAAAAGGAGCACATCAGGAGCGGGTTCACCAGGGCATTGATTATGCCAGCGACCCTCGTTTCTCGAGTATTCATATTCATATATTCCTTTAGTTTTCGTAGTGATACGGTACGTGGAGAAACCGCGCCTCTACTGGAAAGCCAGTTTTAATTACTTTTCCGCAGGAGCGGCAGCACCACGCGAGCGCTCGTAAAACATGCCCATGAGTTCGCTACGACGCGAGACAGACAGTTTTCGATAGATGCTATGGACGTGAGCCTTGACCGTTCCCAACGAGATAACTAAATCGTTTGCTATCTGCTGATTACCCTGTCCCGTCAGAACTCGAGACAATACTTCTTGCTCGCGCGGCGTGAGCTCGTAGAGCGCACAGAAATCGGCAATATTGCTGGCGCCCTGCTCCGCCGCGCGCTGCTCCGTCTCCAAGCGATACAAATCCAGACGATCGCGCACAAGCTGCTCGGTTCGCCGCACGTGGAACTCATCTTGATAGTGGCGTGCGTAGATAATGCAGGAAACCGCAAGACCGGCCCACAGAGCGTCTTCCATAATAACAATCTTGCCGACGTAAAACGGAACCGAGCCAGAACGCATATACATGGCTGCGTAGATAAGGTCCTCGCCAATCGAGGCGGCGTAGGCGCAAAGGCACAAAAGAAGCAGCGAACGCAAAAGATGCAGCGCGCGAGAATCAGCATCCTCCACGGGGGCGGAATGCGCCAAGCCCATCAGGCTCCAGGCACAAAGCGAAATCATGACCAAGGGATCGATAAGGAGAAATACAATGTCGGATACGATGCCCAGATAAACTGTCCCCGCCAAGCAACGAACCAGAGCGAGCACCGGGAAGAGAAGGAACAAAGCCGATCGTGCGGTACGCTTGGTCACATCACATGCCAGCAAATAGAAGAGGATCTCCTCGCCCATCTGAGAGAGCGTCTTCGCTATTCCAAAAAGGGTCAAAGCACCATGGGGGCCAAAGCTGCCTCCCGAAGAGAACGTCCCCGACACAAGGGACGATCCCATATCGGCCACTCCTTCGAGGGCCAGCAGGGCCATGAGCATAGAGAGGTACGCAAAGCGCTTGCTCTCCGTCATGCCTTTTGTCACACCGCAGAAAAAAGCGGCGCAGGCAAAGAGGCAAAGGAAGAACACGTTGTAAAGATAGATATAAAACCCCACGAGCTTGTCCTCCCCTTTTGCCGCAATGGGACTCATGACTCATGATAGCGCAACGGTACCCCGCGGATATTCGAACCGGCCGCAACCCGCAAGAGACGGGCGGCAAGGCTCGAGTAACCCTACCGCCCGCAATTTATTGCAGAATCCGATTGTTTGATTTACATCTCTTCGGCAGCCGCAGCGCGAGCAGCCTCGAGAACCTCTTCGGGAAGCTCGACGCCCTCATCGGTGTTGTAGCCGTACTTCTGGGCACCCTTTTTGAGGAAGAAGAGCGAAACCACAGCGGTAAAGGCCTCGGCAACGGTCAGAGCCAGCCACACGCCGTCGCCGCCCATGACCATGGGAAGCACCAGCAGCAAAGCGATGGGAAGAACGAGCGAACGCAGGGTAGAGATGATGAGAGGCATCATCGTGTCGTTGAAGGCCGTGAGCATGTTCTGAATGCAGATATTGATGCCGACGAGGCCAGCGCAAGAGGCGAAGAGAATCCACTTCTGGGAGGCGAGGGTATATACGGGGTCGCCGGGGACCTGACCATAGACCAACAGGATCGGCTTCATCATAACGATACCCAGGACAGCAATAACGACGATGAGGATAGCGCTCAGACGACGGTACTTCTGGTACGTGCCGTGAATCTTCTTGGGATTGTTTTCGCCGATCTGATAGCTAATGATCGGCGTAGCGCCCTTACCAAAGCCAATGAACGGGCCAACAAAGAGGAACTGCACGTACAGGAAGATTGCGGCAACGGCGACGCCGTCGGCCCCAAAGTACTTCATGGCCTGGATGTTGTAGATAGCGGTCATGAAGCCGGTGGCGGCACTGTAGATAAAGTCGGCAAGGCCGATCTTGCAGCTCTCGGCGACATTCTTCGCGGGACAGGCCGGCGAGTCATAATGCAGGGCACTGCTCTTGGAGAAGATGACGACTGCAGAAGCGATGGCGGCAAAGGCAGAGCCGGTACCAAAGCCAAGAGCTGCACCCGTGGTGCCCAGACCAAGCGTACCCTGGTAGACAACGTCCATGCCCAGCGTGACCAGACCACCAAGGATGGTGATCACCATGCAATGCGTGGGCTTACCAGCAGTGAGCAGCCACATCTGGAAACCAAGCTGGATGGTGTAGAGCGGCATGAAGAAGCGGTGCACGTTCCAATAGGTGGTGCAGACGGGAGCGAGGCCTGCGTCAGCGCCCATGAAGTACCACACCTGGTCGCCAGCAAAGCTGATGGCAAAGCCCCAAACGGTAGCGATGATGGTCGAGATGAGAAGCACGCAAGTGAAGGTCTTGTTTGCCTCGGTCGTCTTCTTCTCGCCCAGAAGCTTGCCCAGAAGGGCGGCGGAACCGCCGGAGAACAGGAAGGCGATGGCCTCTACCACTGCCTGAGCAGGATAGACGATGTTAATGGCCGAAAGCGTCGCCGTGCTGTTGAAGTTGGTGGCGATAGCGGTGTCGAAAATCTGATAGATACCGGTCCAGAGCTGCAGCAAGATCGAGGGAGCTGCAAAGAGGAACAGACCGATAAGCGTGTAGTTACGCGCGAGCTTGTTAGGGCTGGTTTCTGCCATATTACTCGCCTTCCTTCTCGTACATGGTCTTGCCGTCGATGACGGTCATGAGGCACTTGGCCTCGTGGATGGTGTGGGGATCGATGGACGTGATGTCGCGGTCCATGAGCACGAAGTCGGCTTCCTTGCCCACTTCGATGGAACCGATGCGCTTCTCGAGGAAGTTCTGATACGCACCATTGATGGTGCCGGCGCAGATCATGTCCTCGACGGATACACGCTGGTTCGGGTCGAGCACAGTCTCTTCCGAAGCGTCGCCGGGCGCGCAGCGAGTCACGCCGACCTCCAAGCCCTCCATGGGATCGGGGTTTGACACGGGGAAGTCGGTCGCCGAAGTGACGACCATGCCGCGGTCCCAGAACTTCTTGAGCGGATACTCGGACTCGGCACGCTCACCAAGCTGAGCGTGCTCCAGGGACTCATAGCACACGGGGTCCTTGAAGTGCCATGTGGGATTGGCGCAAGCGATACCCTTGAGCGCGGCAAAACGATCGATGTCCTCGTCGCGCATGACCTGCAGGTGCGTAATGGTCGGGCGCCAGTCATCTTTCGGATCGGTTGCCTGGGCATACTCAAAACCGTCGAGTGCCATGGAGATGGCCGCGTCGCCGATAGCGTGCACATGCACCTGGAAGCCCTTTTCCTTGGCATAGCGAACCATGGCGTTGTAATCGTCGGGCTCGCAGTTGGGAACGCCGCGGAAACCAGGCTTGTCGGTGTAGTCATCCAGCAGGTAAGCCGTACCAGATTCGATGACACCATCGAGCACGAACTTGATGTTGTTGCACTGATAGTGCTCGCCGCGATAGGAATCGCGAACCTTGGCGCAGCGATCGATCTTGTCGAGGCCCTCGTGCTCGGGCTTGCAATAGAAGCCGGAGGTTACCTTGAGCTTGAGCTTACCCTCGATGTCGAGCTCCTCGAGAGCAATTTGAGCATTGACCTCATCGCGAAGAATCGGCTCGTAAATATTGGTAATACCGACCGCAAGCAAGTCCTCCTGCAACGTAAGAATGGCGCTCTTGAACTCTTCGACCGTATAGGAACGAATCGCCTTGAAGACATCGTTCATGGCCCAATCGCGCACAAGACCCGTAGGCTCCTGCGTCTCGGGATCCAAAACGATGGTTCCAGCCTCCTGGCTCACAAAGCCGCGACCGATGCCGGCCTTCTCGAGGCACTTGCTGTTGACCCAATAGGAGTGGCCGTCGTAGGAACCGATAAGCATCGGCACGTCCGGGCACACTGCGTCCAGCAGCTCCTTGGCCTGAATCTTGCCCTCGTTCTCGAACACGGCGTTGTCCCAACCCATGCCCTTATAGAACTCGCGTCCGGGATGCTCTTCCACATATTTGCGGATGGTATCCACGTACTCGTCCACGGTCTCGAGACCCAAAATGTCGATCTCGTAGGCAAACTGGCCAGCACCAGACGAGAAGTGCATATGAGCATCGCAGAAGCCCGGCATGAACATGCCGTCGCCCGCCTCGATCACCTTGGTGTCGGGACCGACGTACTCGCTCACCCCCGCCTCGTCACCCACATAGACGAAGACGCCATCCTTAATCGCTACTGCCTGAGCCGTAAACTCTGCGCGATTGGACGTGAACACCTTCCCCTTAAGTACGGTATCCGCTTGCATCGCAAACTCCTTTCCTGCGATCCGCTTCTCAGTCCAAAACGGATTTCGCCGGAAAGACTACGGTCGGAAAGGAGGTTTATTCTATGCGCCAAACGGTCAATTTCACTCAACCTTAGTTGTACAAACAGATTATTTTGGCAGGCAAAACGGCCTATTTCATTCTTCGGCGCCATAACACCACGTCCCGTTCGCGCGAGGAGAACGACCGCTCATGGCTCACATAGGACGCGTTTTGGCGCGCTTATACCCCTAGGGTTTACCCTCCGTCTATCCGTTGTCGATAGCCGTATTGGGCCCATGGCGCCCCTCGGCGGCGCCCGATGCCCAAACGGCAAGCCCGCGCCTGCCGCCACGAGGCCGTCTACGCCCTATAGAACACGTTGTCGGCAAAGAAGTCGGCCGGGGGCTCCACGCAGGCAATCTCGCCGTCAAACATCATGGCGACGTCGTCGGCTACCTGCTCGGCAAAGTCCAAATCGTGCGTAGCCATGATGACGGTGCCGCCAGCCTTCGCATGGTCACGCAGGGCGTGAGCGATGATGCGGCGGCTGGCCAGGTCCAAACCCTTGGTGGGCTCATCGAGCAATAGCAGCTCGGGGCCAATCAGCAGCAGCTTTGCCAACGCAAGCAGCTGGCGCTGACCGCCCGAAAGATCGTACGGATGGCGCGCATCCAGGCCGTCCAATCCCAGCTGCGCTGCACGCTCCCGCGCCACAGCCTCGTCATATCCGCAGGTCGAGGCCCATTCCATCAGCTCATCGCGAACCGTCTCGGCAACCAGCAATGCCTTGGGATTCTGTGGCAGCAGCGCCGCCGAGGCCGCTTCGCGCACCATGCGGCCGCGCTGCAGCTTGGCGGTCTTCGCCAGCACCGAGAGCATCGTCGACTTACCGCATCCGTTGCCGCCCACGATTGCATGCACCGCGCCAGCCGAAAACGAAGCATCGAGCCCGCGCAACACCCAGCCGGACGCTCGATCGTAGCGAAACCAGCCTTCCGACAGGGTGGTAGCCGACCCGCCGTGCATTTTTTGGAGTATTCTGCTTCCATCCGTGCGCGAGAAGGCTTCCGAGCCGTTCTCGAGCGACGTTTGCGCCACAAATTCGGACGATTTGTCCAATTCCGAACTTTTTTTCGCGCTCGATACGTCCCCGGGCGGCTCCAGAGAGCCCAAATTGTCCTCACGTCTGCTGAATACTCCTTTATTTGTACATCGGATGGCACCCCACCCCAACATGTCATCGGAAAACAGCGATTCTCGGCGTCCCAAAGAAGCCATATCCGTCACCTCGCGCACGCGACCGTCCTCAATCCGGTACGCACACGTCACGTATTCGAGCATTGGGCGCGGCTGATGCGTCGCCACAACAACCGTGCAGCCCAGCTCGCGATTCACACGAAACAGCGCGTGCAGGAAATTCTTCTCCGCAACCGGATCAAGCTGAGACGTGGGCTCGTCGAGCAGCAGCACGCGCGGGCGCAATGCCAGCACAGCCGCCAGCGACAGCAGCTGTTTGCGTCCGCCCGAAAGCGTATCGGTGTCGCGGTGGAGCCAATCTTCCAGCCCAAAGAAATAGCTGGTCTCAGCTACGCGACGACGCATCTCATCACGCGCTAGCCCCAAGTTTTCCAGGCCAAACGCCATCTCGTGCCACACGGTTTCGCACACGATCTGGTTCTCGGGATCCTGGAACACATAGCCCACGCGCTCCGCCGATGCCCGCACATCCATGTCGGCGACGTTCTCGCCCAGCACGCGCGCATCGCCAGTGCGCTCGCCCGCCGGAGCGATCTCGGGTTTGAGCAGCGACAGCAGCGTCGACTTACCCGATCCGGTACCGCCAACAAGCAGCGCAAACGCACCTTGGGGAACAGACCAGTCGAGCCCCTCGAGCACCGCAGCATCAGCATCGGGGTAGGCAAAGCTCAGGCTCCGCACCTCAATCGCCGGCATATCCGGGCCGCACGCCGCGCCCGACACCGGGCCCCTATCCAACCGAGCCATCAGCCAAACCTCCTCTCATCAATCGCGTGCAATGCGCAAGGCAGCATCATCCAGGCAGCGTACACGACATAGCCCAGCCACGGCGCCGGCACCGAGAGCTGCGGATAAAACGAATACTGCGTCGTCGCGGTCGCCGCCACGGCCACCGCGGCGGCACCAAACAGCGCGAGCCCGACCAGCGCGGCAACGTCGCTGCGCCCCAGTCGATACCGCGCATACGTCGTACGACGTGTCGCGGCACCCCACCCGCGCGAGCGCATCGCGTCCGCGCGCTCCAGCGAATCTTCCATGCCCCAGCCCATCAACACGCTCGACGCCCGCAAGCGCGAGCGCACGGGATCGGTGGGCGCGCGGCCCGGCACATCAATCGCATCCTGCACCGCCAGCACTGTGCGACCGCGGCGCAAAAACTGCGGGATAAGCCTCATGCACATCGAGATCATGAGCGCAATCACCGGTGCGGCGTTACCCAAAAGCGCGAGCACCTTGTCGTATTCGAGCATCGACGCCGCGGCCTCAAACCACAGCACGCTCGCCACAAACAGCCCGCCCATGCACAGGCCGTATACCATGCTCTCCAGATACACCGCGCGCATGCCAATACGGAACAGCTCCGTCGAGCCCGAGGCACTAAACAGTGGATTGACCAGCGCGATAATCAAAATCACCGGCAGCTGCCAGCGAAGTGCGCCCAGCGTGCGGGCAGCCCCACGCGTCGCAAATCCATACGCCAACCCGCCCGCAAGTGACAGCGCAATCAGCACCGGCTGCATCGAGAACATGGTGAGCCCCAGCGTCAGCACTATATAGAGCGCCGGCACAGCTGGATGCGACATCGAGAATGCCGCGACGGGCTCGCCGCCAAACTCCTCTCGTATGTTGTCCACGGGCACCCCCGTCCCCTCGCTCAAACGACAGCTCCGCAGCACCGCCGCCATGCACGGCCAGCGCAAACGCCACGCCGGCGGCGCAAGCCTCAACCGCCGCAAACCAATCGCTACGCGCTCAACATATGCCTGCGGTATCATATTGCGCCGTGTATCGTTTCCAAACACACGTCTCTATAACGTAACAGGAGATCACATGGACGCAACCGCAATTATCCTCGCCGCCGGCGAGGGCACCCGCATGAAGTCGAACCACTGCAAGGTTTCGCACAAGATCCTGGGCAAGCCCATGGTTCAGTGGATCGTCGACGCCACCATCAAGGCCGGCTGCAGCCGCGTCGTGGTCGTCATCGGTAGCCACGCCGACGAGATGCGCGCCCTCATCGACGGCGCCTACGCCAACAGCGCCACCAAGGTCGAGTGCGTCGAGCAGACCGAGCGCCTGGGCACCGGCCACGCCGTAAAGGTCGCGCTCGAGGCCTGCGGCATCGCTGAGGGCCCCGTCGTCGTGCTCAACGGCGACCTGCCGCTCATCACCGCAGACACCGTGGCCAAGTTCGCGCAGACCGTCGCCACCGGCGAGCTCGCCTGCACCGTCATGACCATGACCCCGCCCGACCCCTTTGGCTACGGCCGCATCAAGCTGGGCGCCGACGGCCAGATCGAGCGCATCATCGAGCAGAAGGACTGCACGCCCGGGCAGGCCGCCACGCTGCTGGAGTGCAACGCCGGCTGCTATGCCTTCGACGGCGCACAGCTCGCCGCCCACATCAACGAGATCGACAACGACAACGCGCAGTCCGAGTACTACCTGCCCGACATGCTCGAGATCCTCAAAGGCCACGGCCAGGCGGTCTCCATCTTCCACTGCGATGACTACCGTGACGGCCTGGGCGTCAACAGCCGCATCCAGCTCGCCCAGCTCACCGCCATCGCGCGCGACCGCATCAACGAGCACTGGATGACCGAGGGCGTCACCTTCATCGACCCCACGCAGGCTTGGATCGGCCCCGACGCCACCATCGGCCGCGACACCATCGTGTGGCCGCAGACGCATCTGATCGGCCACGTCACCGTGGGCGAGGAGTGCCAGCTCGGCCCCAACAGCCGTCTCACCGACACCACCGTCGGCAGCGGCTGCGTCATCGATGAGACCATCGCCATCGAGGCCGTCATCGAAAACGGCGTCGACTGTGGCCCGCGTGCCTACCTGCGCCCCGGCACTCACATGCTCGACGGCTCCAAGGCCGGCACGCACGTGGAGATCAAGAAGTCCACGATCGGCGAGGGCTCCAAGGTGCCGCACCTGTCCTACATCGGCGACACCACCATGGGCACCGGCGTCAACGTGGGCGCGGGTTCCATCACCTGCAACTACGACGGCGTCCACAAGCACAAGACCGTCATTGGTAACGACGCCTTCATCGGTTCCGACACCATGATGGTCGCGCCCGCCCAGATCGGCGACGGCGCGCTCGTTGCCGCCGGCTCCGTCATTACCGAGCCCGTCCCGGCCGACGCCCTTGGCCTGGGTCGTGCCCGCCAGGTGAATATTGAGGGCTGGGCCGCCGATTATCGCCGCCGTCTGCACGAGGGCGACGAGGTATAACGTTTTACCAAGCACAAAAGGAGCTGTTCCATGGGAGCGGCTCCTTTTTCTATCGTGACCTGCGTAACCGGATGAGTGGTCGGTTCGTGTCCGTTGGCGGTAAAGACGTTATCAAGACTCGATAAACCCCGTCGCGCGGTTACAATGCAACAAGGCATCTATATGGCATTCGATATATAAAGGAGAAGGGTAATGCCGATTAATGATCCCGAGAAGTCGGAGAATATGCGCAAGTCCATCCGCGTGTATTCCGGTTCCTCCAACCGTCCCCTCGCTCAGAAGATCGCTGAGTACCTTGGGGTCGAGCTTTCGGGCCTTACGCTAAAGCAGTTCGCCAACGGTGAGATTTACGCCCGCTACGACGAGACCGTCCGCGGCGCCGACGTCTTCCTGATTCAGTCCGTGGCCGGCGGCAACGTCAACGACATGCTCATGGAGCTGCTCATCGCCACCGACGCTGCCAAGCGCGCATCCGCCCGCTCCATCACCGCCGTTATCACCCACTACGGCTATGCCCGCCAGGACCGCAAGGCCGGCCCGCGCGAGCCCATCACCGCCCGCCTCGTCGCAAACCTGCTCGAGCGCGCCGGCGTCAACCGCATCATCACCCTCGACCTGCACCAGGGCCAGATCCAGGGCTTCTTCGATATCCCGGTTAACCACCTGTCCGCGCTGCCGCTGTTTGGCCAGTATTACAACGACATGCACTTCGACACCGACAACCTGGTTGTCGTCTCCCCTGACGTGGGCCGCGCCAAGGCCGCCAAGAAGCTGTCCGACATGCTCGGCTGCAGCCTGGCCATCGCCCACAAGGGCCGTCCGCGCCACAACGCCGCCGAGGTCATGGGCATCATCGGCGACATCAAGGGCAAGACCTGCATCATCAACGACGACATGATCGACACCGCAGGCACCCTGTGCGCCAACGTCAAGGAGCTCAAGGCTATGGGCGCTGGCGACATCTACGTCTGCGCCACCCACGGCATCTTCTCCGGTCCGGCCATCGAGCGTCTGAACGACGCCCCGATCGTCGAGTGCCTCGTCACCGACGCCATTCCCGTCGAGGTCGGCGGCAAAATCAAGACCATCTCGGTCGCCGAGGAGTTCGCTCAGGCCATCTCCGCCGTTTACCACGAGGAGCCCGTCTCCACGCTCGTCGGCGGCGACTTCGCGCTGTAATCCAGCGTGCATCTCATCATCTTTGGTGTTTTTAAAGGGTCGGAAGCTCGCTTCCGACCCTTTTTCTACCCCTCGACAACCTTCCCTGGACAATTAGTTCAGATACGTATTTTTTTAAAGCTCCAAAGGCCGTTCTGAGCCTTCTGAGCTCCCCGGCGAACGCCATACTGCCCAAAGCTCATCGCTTTCGAGTACGACCGCCGCATATTTACCCTCAAATCGCCCTCGAAAGCCCTTAGAAACGCCTCGAACGCCCGCCGTCTTATACGTATCTGAACTAACTGTCCAGTAGCTATCGTCAACCTTCGCGGCAGAGCTCAATTTCCTGCAATCCCCTCAACCGATTCCACCGATTTCATAACACCCAGCCGTTCATGGCGCGCAGCGCCCCGCTGAGCGAAAAGAACGGTATGGCGGTCGCATTCTGCCGCCAACTTAGTACGTTATAGCTATGACGACCGTGATTTCACATCTCTCCGCCCTCCGCGCAATTCGTCGCGCACGACGGGCGTACTCTGCCCTACCCTGGGACTCCGTTGATAGCGAACAGCAAGCACAGGCCTTGGCTGGCTGCATTCCCAACAATGACGCGATAGACTTTGGCGCACTTTCGATACTCGACGCCTGGAATGAAGATGATTCCGAACTGCTCGATCTTCTCGTTTCAAACGAAGACAACAGGCGCCCCGACAAGCGACTTCTTCAGCATATTCTCTCCACTCCTCTTCCTGAAGGTGCAATTATGCACGTCGAGGCCGACATCTACGCAACGTCTCCTGCCATGACAGCCATGCTTTGTTCCAAAAATGAATCAGTCGCCAAAACCTTGATGCTCCTTATGGAGCTGCTCGGAACCTACTCCCTTCCTCCCGGGGCAACATACCCCATTGCCTACGACGACATCTGGCCCAAGGGCGATGACTACGAAGCGATGGACGACCTCGATTGCCGGGGCGACCAGTCGGCGACCGAACAGCAGAACGAAACCCGCTACGAACAGGCACACTACAAATGCGAGCCCGCCACGACCATCGAAGATCTCGAGACTGTTGCACAGCTTGCCAAAAGCAGCTCATACACCTCGTTTCGCACGGCAGTCAAGCTCGCCCGACCCGGATCTGCATCCCCAGCCGAATCCCTAATGTTTGCCGTTCTCGGAGCGCCCATGCGCTTTGGCGGATTCGGATGTTGCAGCCTGCCCATGGGAGGCCTGCTACTCAACTATCGAATCGACTTCGACACTCTTGCGGTCAACATGTCCTCCGGCATCCCTTACGCCATCTGCGACCTATATTGCCCGGCCGCCGGAGTCGACAACGAATACAACGGAATTGGGCATGAGCTTCAAAACGCTCGCATCCACGATGGCAATCGAAATAATGGCCTCAAGGCAATGGGCATCCACGTCCTGGTTATCAATCGCGACCAAATGAAAGACCTTGTTGCACTCGAAGCCTTCGCCCAAACGATGCATCGACTCGCGGGAGTCCGATTCCGATACCGTATCAAGGGCTATCGCAAGCGTCAGGCCGCTTGGCTCAACGCCCTGCGGGCCGGAATCGGCCTTGCGCCGGTCTAAACGGCGAATCACCCGTGCACCGTCGAGCAGGGCTGGACAGTTAGTTCAAATACGTATAAATGGACACATTGAATTAGGCTGTTTTGCAGTTATCTCTATACCATTCGCCCGATTTGAAGGCAGGGTAGACTTCAAAACAGCGTCATATGGACTAACTAAAGCTCCAAAACAACGTATCGGCATTGAATTGAGCACTTCGAGTCCTCAGAACTTATACGTATCTGAACTAACTGTCCACCTCGATTTCGACGGCCGTCCAAACGCCCTCAAATAACCTCAATTGCCCTCCATTTGACAGCGGCAACAGGGTCGCTCACCATAGCAGGCGACAAATCAACGAAAGGATGAACATGGCAGCTGCACAGCCGCTTAAGATTCGCATGGTTGCCGGACTTGGCAACCCTGGCGATGAGTATGCCGAAACCCGCCACAACGCTGGCTTCAAGGCGATCGACGAGTTGGCCCGTCAGGCCGGCGTCACGTACTGGAAAAACCAGGCCGGCGCCGAGGTCGCGCTCATCAATATCAACGATGCTGAGGAAGAGGGTGGCAAGCGCCAGATTGTGCTGGTCAAGCCGCAGTCGTATATGAATACCTCGGGTGGCCCCATCTCCAAGCTCTGCCGCGAGTACAAAATCAAGGCCGAGGAACTGCTCGTGATTCACGACGAGCTCGACATTCCCGCCGGCGACGTACGTGTTAAGGTGGGCGGTGGCCACGCCGGCCACAACGGCCTGCGCTCCATCATCGACAAGATGGGCAGCCGCGACTTTAGTCGCATCCGCACCGGTATCGGCAACCCTCCCGGCAAGATGGCCGTGGCAGATTACGTGCTCAAGCAGCTGCGCGCCCGCGAGGCAGAGGACTTCCAGGACACCTGCGCCCGCGCCGCAGATGCCGCCGGTCTGGCCATCGTCCACGGCGTAATCTACGCCCGCGATCACGTAAACGGCGCCGCTTCCGCCAACGGGAAGCACTAAAACCTGCCAAAAAGGGATGTTTATTTTGGCAGGTTTTATCTACGAAAACGCCCCAGTGGCCGCATCGCAATAAACCCCGCACTGCCATACACACATAGCGCCCAAAAGGGGGCCGGCCTCATCACAACCCGAGGCCGGCCCCCTTTGCCGTTTTACCTGATAAAACAAGTGGATAAACCCTGCTCCCAACCGCCGAAGACACACGTAAGCGACATTGCCATGAGGGTATAATTTGCACCGTATGTCTGCACAACGCCTGTGCGCGTACGGTTTTACTCGGGCTACCGTCCATTTCCGTGGAGGCACGGTTCGGCAGCCCTAACAAGAGAGGGGTTCTATGTATAAGATCCTGGAGAAGACGCAGTTCTCGGAGAAGGTGTTCAAGTTCCGCATCGAGGCGCCTGCAATCGCCAAACATGCGCACGCTGGACAGTTCCTCATGGTTCGCGCCAACGAGACGGGCGAGCGCGTCCCGTTTACCCTGGCCGGCTGGAATGGTGACGAGGGCTGGGTCGAGTTCATCTTCATGGTGATCGGCAAGACCACCGAGATGCTGTCCACCTATGAGGCCGGCGAGTCGCTGCGCGACGTCGTGGGCCCGCTGGGCGTTCCCACCGAGATGGCCGAGGGCCCCTGTGCCGTCATTGGCGGCGGCGTCGGCCTGGCAATTGCCTTCCCGGTCGCCAAGCACCTGGTCGAGACCGGCCACGAGGTGCACGCCATCATGGGCGCCCGCACCAAGGACCTCCTGCTCATGGAGGACCAGTTCCGCGAGCTCCTCGACGAGGACCACATCCACATCACCACCGATGACGGTTCCTACGGCGAGCAGGGCGTTGTCACCGCTCCGCTGGAGCGCCTGCTGCAGGACAAGGCCGTGAGCCAGGTCTTCTGCGTCGGCCCCGTTCCGATGATGAAGTTCTCGACCCTCACCGCCCAGAAGTACGACACCCCCATCACCGCGTCGCTCAACCCCATCATGGTTGACGGCACCGGCATGTGTGGCTGCTGCCGCGTCGAGGTGGGCGGCGTGACCAAGTTCGCTTGTGTCGACGGCCCCGACTTCGATGCCACCCTGGTCGACTGGGATGACCTTCGTGCCCGCCAGGCCGCTTACCGTTCCGAAGAGGGCGAGTCCCTCAAGGCCTATGAGGAAAAGAGCTGCGCATGCCACTAGTTAACGGTCGTTTCGTTGCCGATATGAAGTCGCCCCGCACCCCCGATAACGAGGAGCCGGCCGCCGAGCGCGCCTGCGACTTCCGCCCCGTCGACAAGGGCTTCACCGAGGAGATGGCGCTGGCCGAGGCCGAGCGCTGCCTCAACTGCAAGAAGCCGTTCTGCGTTGAGGGCTGCCCCGTCAACATCAACATCCCCCGCTTTATCGAGCAGATCCGCGAGAAGGACTTCGGCGGCGCTCTCGATACCATCCGCGAGGACTCCATGCTTCCCGCCATCTGCGGCCGCGTCTGCCCGCAGGAGAACCAGTGCGAGGGCAAGTGCATCCGTGGTAAGAAGTCCGAGCCCGTGGCCATCGGCCAGCTCGAGCGCTTCCTGGGCGACCGCCCCGAGCTCGCCTCCACGCCCAAGATGGCCCCCAAGAACGGCAAGAAGGTCGCCGTCGTCGGCTCCGGCCCGTCCGGCATCACCTGCGCCGGCGAGCTCGCCCGCAACGGCTTCGACGTCACCGTCTTCGAGGCCTTCTTCACCGGCGGCGGCGTGCTGGTCTACGGCATCCCCGAGTTCCGTCTGCCCAAGGCAGTCGTCAAGCGCGAGATTGACGGCCTGGAGGACATGGGCGTCAAGTTTGAGTACAACTCCGTCGTGGGCAACATGGCTACGGCCGAGGAGCTGTTCGAGCAGGGCTTCGACGCCATCTACGTGGCGACCGGCGCCGGCCTGCCCAAGTTCCTCAACGTCCCCGGCGAGAACCTGCCCAACGTCTTCTTCGCTAACGAGTACCTCACCCGCGTGAACCTGATGAAGGCCAACAAGTTCCCCGAGTACGACACCCCCACCAAGCACGGCAAGAACGTCGTCGTCTTTGGTGGCGGCAACGTGGCTATGGACGCCGTCCGTACCGCTAAGCGCCTGGGCGCCGAGCACGCCATCATCGCCTACCGTCGTACCGAGGACGAGATGCCCTGCCGTCGCGCCGAGCTGCACCATGCTAAGGCCGAAGGCGTCGAGGTTCTGCCGCTCGTCTCCCCGCTCGAGTTTGTCGCTGGCGAGGACGGCTCCGTGTGCGCCGTCAAGGTCCAGAAGATGGAACTCGGCGAGCCTGACGAGTCCGGCCGTCGCCGCCCGGTGCCCATCGAGGGCGCCATCGAGGAGATCCCCTGCGACGTCGCGATCTCGGCTATCGGCACCAACGCCAACCCCTTCGCAAAGAAGATCGGCGGCAAGATGGAGCTCAACAAGTGGGGCTACATCGTCGCCGACGAGGAGACCGGCCAGACCACCGATCCCCGCATCTGGGCCGGCGGCGACATCGTCACCGGTGCCGCTACGGTCATTCTGGCGATGGGCGCCGGCAAGAAGGCCGCCGCTTCCATCACCAAGAGCCTGTTGGGCGAGTAATCACCTACAGCACTAGCCACCAAACGGCAAAGTCCCCGTCGAGCACACGCCCGGCGGGGACTTTTTCTATGCCGACCGCCCGACCACCACGATGGGGACAGGCACCTTTGTGGTGGTCGGGGACTTGGCCGGTCGTTTTATCTCAATCTGTAACAGTTAGAGGTCAAATTCCCCGCTACGTGTTACAGATCGAGACATTAGGTTGGCGGCCGAACAGTTCGTCTCAATCTGTAACACCTAGAGCCCAACTATCAGGTTTGGTGTTACAGATTGAGATTTTGTAAAAGCCGAGAATGGGCGCTGCCACCAAAAGCCTAGCGCTTGCGGCACTTGGTTGCGGCGATGCCGGCAGCGGCAACGGTTGCGCCGGCGATGCCAAGGGCGGCGGCCGCCGTCGCGGCGTTGTCGCCCGTGGCGGCCAGAGTGCCCACGGACTTCTGGACAGCGGTGGCCTTCGCGGCCGGCTTGGAGGC
>PPYE01030616.1_pt1 | contig 17469 bp, 21 predicted proteins | sample 1559881 | NCBI WGS metagenome assembly PPYE01 (sample SAMN08240022, study PRJNA423297) | Human gut metagenome, whole genome shotgun sequencing project. | reverse complement strand
CTAAATACTTGCGGCAGCGTATCTCAAATGTTAAATCTTCCATGCCTGCTCCTTTCCGGCCTACTGGCCTAAATCCTCATTTATCGGGCTTCTCCTGCCCACTGTACAGCCATTGCCCGGGCAATCCCCGGGAATGTTTTGGCTCTGTTTTTTGCATCTTCGCCTCGCTTTGCGGCTCCGTATTTGCTCCGGTCTTTTCTGCCGGTTCCGGCCGGCACGTAGGGGCCAACTGGCTGTACAATATCTGTTGGCTTAAGCAGTGGAAGCCCTCTCAACCATAACCTTGTTTTCTTAGTATATGGATGACCAAACTGCCACGGCTGTATTTCCTGGCTATGTGGCGGCATCTGAAATACTGTGCTAGATACAGGATTTTCTACAGCTATATGAGGACAATCTGCATCATAGAAATGCAGAAAAAACTCCTTTGCCTGTAATCCTTTTTTATATCGTTCCTGATCCAGCATTCCTTTTTGCGGATATAGGCGGCAGGCCCCAGCATTGCTCAAATATGTACAAGGCGGAAATGCAATAATCATATCCCAGCGCATTTTCAGCAGTTCCAGCGCGTCTACCTGTAAATGCCATTCCGGATGGCCTCCAGAACATACTTCAATATCGCAGCTGTAGGCCTCATGTCCCAGCCTTCTCAGTTCTATCGTTACTGCCTGTGATTCTTCACAAGCCACCAAAATTTTCATAATATCAGAAAGGAGCCAGGATATCCTTTACGCTGGCCAGCGGCTCCGGCCTCCTTTCTTTGTTTTGATTTACTACTTTAAATCCTCATTTACGCGCTGAACACCCCCCCTTACGTGCGGCCCCGCATTCAATTAATTTTTCCCGATACTTCCTGCAAAACTCAAGAAACCACATAGGTTCTCCTTTCCTCAACAAATCCCGTGCTGCCAGACTTTATCCCTACAAACCGTGTGGAAGAAGAACTCCGATCCACGTTTTGTCTTTACATATTCGACTTCGCTTAAATCGTCTGTTGACTTTATTTCTTTTCCGCATCCTTGACAATCCACTTTTCGAATTTGCCTGTTTTTCTTATCAAGGGTTCCCGTGGTCTGGCCTATTGCCCTTATCCTGGCACTCTTATCTATCATCATTTTTTCTTTCCTTCCTTAACCGCTTTGATTCTTGCCTTAAGCGCATCTGTCAAACTCTCCTGTGTCTGGTCCTTCGCTTCCAGCTTTGCTATAACATCCTCATCCACACTGCCAGTAGTGATCAGCCTATGTATAATGACCACCTCCGTCTGCCCTTGCCTGTGCAGCCGGGCGTTTGCCTGCTGATACAGTTCCAGACTAGGGTTCAGCCCGAACCAGACTATAATGTGCCCTCCGGCCTGTATATTCAGCCCGTGCCCCATGCTTGCCGGCTGGGCCAGTAGCAACTGGATTTTACCAGCGTTCCAATCCTGTATATCCTGACTGCCCTGTATTGTTCGCGGCTCATACATCCTGAACCGTTCCTTAAGCCGTTCAAAATCATGCCTGTAGTTATAGAACACCAGCACCGGATGCCCGCAGGCAGCCTCCACGATATCTTCCAGGGCATCCAGCTTTCGGTCATGGAAGGGAACAACATTCCCACCATTATCATAAGCTGCGCCATTTGCCAGCTGCAGAAGTTTTCCATAGGCTGCAGCAGCTGTCAGTGCTGTAATTTCCTGTCCCTCCAGCTCCAGGAGCCTTTGCTTTTCCAGCTCCCAATATCTATCCATTTCATCGGGAGACAGGTGGATATAAATATCGTTCACAACTTTTTCCGGCAGCTGCAGGTAATCCTTCGCCTTCATACTGATACAGATATCCGCAATTTTCCGGTGGATGGTCTGCTCGGCTCCCTCCTTCAATGTCCAGCTGTAGACAACATACCCATTCCTTTTCCCGGGAAGGAAATACCTATCCTTATATCCGGTAAAGGTCTTTCCCAGCCGTACCCCGCCGTCCAGAAGATAAATCTGCGGCCATAAATCCAATAGACCGTTGGGCGCCGGCGTCCCAGTCAGACCTACAAATCTTTTTACCAGCGGGCGGACAGACCGCAAAGCCTTAAAGCGTTTCGCGGAATTTGACTTGAAAGACGAAAGTTCATCTATCACCACCATATCAAAAGGCCATTGCCTTTTCAGGCGTTCCACCAGCCACACCACATTTTCCCTGTTAATCAAATAAATATCCGCTTTTTCTTTCAGGGCTGCTTCCCGCTGCTTTGCACTTCCCAGTATTTTTGAGAAAGTCAGATGCCTGACATGATCCCATTTTCCAGCTTCCGCTGTCCAGGTATCTTCAGCGACCCTTTTAGGGGCTATCACAAGGACCTTTGACACTTCAAAGCGGTCATACATCAATTCATCAATCGCGGTCAGTGTGCTGATTGTTTTACCTAACCCCATTTCTAACAGCAGCCCACAGGCCGGAAGCTCTATGATTTTATCTGATGCGTATTTCTGGTAATCATGCGGTTCGTAACGCATCTTTCAGCTCCTTTACAAATAATCTGGCATCATCCATTCCCTTCACCAATCTGTAATTGCACCCCATCTTTATCAGCCTGTCGCGCTGCCATTTTTGTATGTTGGCTATTCTTCCAAATTGCTGTTTCAGCTCTACAAACCAAACTCTTCCGGAGGGTAACACATATATCCGGTCAGGCACCCCTGGATTTCCCGGGGAAACGAATTTGAATGATAGGCCACCCATTCCTTCCACCTGCTTTCCTAACCAACTTTCTATATCTTTTTCAAGCATCTCATCATCTCCTGTCACTTGGGACAACCGGACACCTCGCACGCGTATGAGCACATAAACGCAGGTTTTAACTCTATTTCTCTTTATATCCTTTATTTTTAAGCTATAGGGAATAAAAGTTGTCCCAGTTGTCCCATTAAGGCTGAAACCATCAATTTTACTGGTTTTTTCGTGGGACAACTCACGGGACAACTACCGGGACAACCCATTTTTTAGGTTGTCCCATTACCTTCTGAGGTTGTCCCATTTTGAGAGGTTGTCCCATGGGTTGTCCCATAGGTTGTCCCATTCCTCTCATACACTCTTTGTCGTCCATAATCTGCTCCCAGATATCTTCTTTCTCCTTTATTTTCCCACCCCTCCATTTTAGCCATAATCCTTTTTATCATGTATGTATCCTGTGGAAGCATTTTAGTTATGCTGTTTCCAAAACACTCGCACCATATTTCCTGTGTACACACATAATCACGTCTTAAAGCGGCTTCTGGAACAGGATGCTCGGAACCATAAAGAAAATCCCTTCTTCTGTCTAAATCCCTCTCATACCAATCATCTGGAAGCAGACGGTCCAGATACTCTTTTACTTTCTCACTCCTTGGGTCTGATATCATGGCTTCCTTTTGCTGTCTGACTGCTTCCTCAGCCACATCACCAGCCAGGATAAGAGACTCTCCGGACGCAACGAAGACCATAACTTCGGCCCAAATTTGATCTACTTCCTCCTGTGTAATATCCCATACCTTTTTCTTTCCTATCATAGGTGTTCTTGCAGGCCAAAATCTGCGGCCGCCTTCTACATCATTCAGATATCCATCCTCTGAATTTGTAGTTCCTATTAAAATGCACTGCCTTGGATGGGAACTCACCCTGCGGCCATAGCTTGCCCGATATTTATCATCCTGAGTGGTAATGAAGCTTCTGAGGGTTTTAACACCAGCGCTCCCAATGCCCGCCAGTTCGCCAATTTCAATTATCCAATAACCCTGTAATTTTTCTGCGGCTGTTTTATCTCTGGTATCGGCCAGATTAAGGCTATCAGAAAACCATTCCATACCCAGTTTAGCTATAAGGGTACTTTTCCCGATTCCCTGAGGACCGCAGAGCACAAGTACTGTATCGAATTTACATCCTGGATACCTCACCCTATGGATAGCGGCACACAGTGTTTTCCGTGTTATCGCTCTTATATAAGGGGAATCTTCGGCTCCCAGATAATCAATAAGAAGAGTATTAACCCGCGGTATCCCATCCCACTGAGGTAAACCGTCTAAATATTCACGCACAGGATGATATGACCTGTCATCGGCAACCTTTGTAATTGCGGACATAATTTTTGCTTTTGAAAATTCTGTGTAGCATCCTGAAAGATAAGCTTCCAGCTGCGCATCGTCGGCATCCCTCCAGAACCTTCCCGGATGTTTCCATGGGACGTCACCTTTTAGCTCCAGATTATCTGCCATCTGATTAAACACAATAGCTTTAAGCTCCGGATCATGCTGCAGTATCAGTAGTGCGTTATTCAGGCTCTTTTCCATACCGCCTTTATTATAGGTAAGAAGTCCCATCCATTCATCGTTTTCATATTCCTGAAAGTCCGCCTCGGCCTGCTCTTTCTTTTCCCTGCCTATGGTCAGCTTGGTTTCTGTGTCGGCCGTGATTAGGTCCATCATTGCCTTATAGCTTGGCAGCTTCGTCCCTGCTGTATCCGCGGGGACGGAATCATCCTGGCTGCCAAACTTATGGATCCGGACAAAATCAAAAGCGTTGCATAGCTTACCGCTGCAGGGGTCTGTGGCATGATTGCTGTAGGCAAACTTCCCATCATAGATAACAAGCCCCGCAGCCGTAGAACCAGCCGCATAAGTGTACCGGTCAGGCATATTACAAGGAACATACACCCCGGGCAGGAATTTCTCCATGGCCTCTTCCACCGAATAAGTACGGCAAAAGGCGCCTATCAGCCCCGGCTTTTCGCTGGGATCGCCCTGCTTCTCTGCCAGCTTTCTTCGTGCGGACTGCGCCCTGCTGCTCTCCGGCCAATAGCTGGTATCTGTCCAGTCAGGATAAGACGACAGAACTTCATCCGCCTGTAGCCAGGGAAGGTCATAATAATCAAACAGGTACTCCCCATCTGAAGAAACAGAGGGCCAGTACATCAGGCGGCTGGGCTGGTACGTGGTATCATCAAAGTAGTCCATACCTATGCTGTCTGCAATCTTCCGGGCAATCGCCTCATATTCATCCGGCGTCACTTCACGGTCCAGCGGTATCAGTAACCGGAGCCTGGGTTTTTCCGGGCAATGCTTATGGGTAGTATAAATCGCCCACGCAAAGTCCAGAGGTACAATTCCCAGCGCAACATCGTCCAGGAATCCCACCGGCGCGGTATCCATGTCCAGTGTCAGCATCTGCCTACCAGACACGTTTTCAGCCTTTCTGCGGCCCTCTTTCAATGTCCCGCCTACAAATCCTCCGATATCCTTAATCTGGTCCTGTTCGGCCTTTGAGAGCTTCACATATTCTTTATAGGTTTCCGGCGTCCGGGTAGGTTCCCGCAGTTTTATCAGGAACTGGGACCAATATATTCTTTTATTCTTCCAGGCCTTTTCATGCCGGCTGCGGCCGGTGGATATCTGCAGGGAACCATCATATTTAATTGACACACGATAATCCTGTAATTTTTCGATTCCCATACAACACCTCGCTAATCTTTCTTATAAAAATCGGTTTCGTACCCGTCCCCACGCAACGGCAGCTCCGGCGCCCATGAAATAGGTTCACCCATGATATTCGTTATCTTTTTCAGCGCCCCTGTATCTTCCAGCGGAGTTTCTACAATAATCTCATCATGGACATGCATTACGATCTGATATCCGGCAGCTGACACCCTCATCATAGTCACGGCCAGACAGTCCCTTGCGGTAGCCTGCACAATGTTTTCCGCAAGCTTGCCTCCCCATGTTTCCAGCCGTCCCCAGTGCTTTGTCTCCTGCTCCACTCCAGCATAGGTAATACAGTCGCCTTTCTTACCTGCTTCGATTTTGGCGTCATAGTAAGCCAACTTGCGTCCAGAGGGAAGCGTGATAAAGAGAATTCCATTAATATAGGAAAAGGCCAGACCATGTTTTAGCTTCACTGTTCTGCGTTCCTGTATTGCTGTCTTTGCCGCGGCTTCCGCGTTCCGCCAGAATCGGCAGATATGGGGGCTTGCAGCACGCCAATTTGATACCAGCATGGGGATTTCATCATCCGGAATACTGCCTTCCTTATCCATGGCCTTTATGGCTCCGAAAGCACCACCATAGCCCAGCGCCAGTTCCGCAATCTTTCCCTGCTGTCTCAGCTTGCTGCCTTTTTTAATATTTTCCATCGGTACATGGAACATCTGGGATGCAGAGGCTTCATATATCTTTCCATGGGTCTGGAATACCTCCAGGCGCCATTCCTCATCCGCCAGCCAGGCAATCACCCGGGCCTCTATGGCCGAAAAGTCTGATACCACAAACCGGCACCCCTCAGACGGTACGAACGCAGTCCTGATAAGCTGGGAAAAAACGAAGGGTGTTCCCTGGAATAAAAGCTCCAGCGTTTCAAAATCTTCCTCCTTTACCAGCTGCCGTGCCAGTTCCAGATCCGGAATCTTATTCTGTGGAAGATTATGCACCTGCACGATTCTTCCCGCCCATCTCCCAGTTCGATTCGCCCCATAAAATTGCAGGATTCCCCGAAGCCGGCTGTCCCGGCATATCGCATTAACCATGGCCTGGTACTTCTTTGTGCTGGTCTTTCCCAACTCCTGCCTGATTTTCAGCATTCTGACAGCAGGTGTAATATCATACTCTTTCTTTTCCAATTCCTCCATAATTTGAGGGATGGTATCCTTCGTTATGCTGGTGACATGTAACCCATAATTGCTATTCAGCCATTCCTTTAGTTGGGCAAGGCTGTTTGGATTGTTTAATCCTGTCAGTTCCCTGGCTTCTTGTTTCAGCCGTTCTCCATAAATATCATCGTACCGGATAATCTTCTGCACCAGATCCATATCCAGCTGCACGCCATAATCATTCATCTGCTGGTCAAGCTCCCATAGCCTCTGCTCATTCTCCGGAACCGGATAGATTATCAGCTTCTCACGGATGCTACTTTCCGCAACAACATCCTGCCTGTTATATTCCATAAACTGCTCCCACTTCTCCGGCGCATCTGCGGGAAGGTTCCGGGTCCTACCACTGTTAGTTTTTGTGGCCTTGCAGGGTTTACAGAAATAATCAATCAGGCTCTTGCCTACCTTATCTTTCTGCTTATCCTCAGGAAGGCCCAGCGCGGCGCCTACCTGTCCCAGCGTCGCCGGAAGCCCCAGGGTTGCAGCCAGCACTGCGGTACATTGCCATTGCTGAGGGGGCATCGGCCTTTTCAGCCAGGCAGCCAGACATGTCCTCTCAAAATTTGCATTGTAGGCAGTCTTAAGGACGTCCGGATTAAACAGTCCTTCCCAAAACTCCGGGAAGTCTGTGTAAGGATCCACCAATGGATCGGTCAGGTCAATCACTTTTACATCCTGATTATCAAAGCGGTAACCAATCAGCAGCACCTGGAAGTCCGGGGCTTCCGCATAAGCGTAAGCCCCAGCCGTTTTAATATCCACGCTGCTGTATGTTTCAATATCCACATTCAGCGTCATAAGCATCACCCTAACAGGTCATCATCGTCAAAATCATCATCGAAATCAGCTTCTGCGGATGCCCTTGTTCCTCCCAGCGGTTCGTCATCCCCCAGCTTCTGAATATTGTTCAGGCCAACTGCAACCCCCTTGTTTCCATTACTATTGAAGGGGAAGAAATTAATGGAAGCGCGCCCCCAGCATCCGGAATATACCTCTGTGGGATCCAGAATCTCATTTTTGTACATGTCAATGATTCCGGGCTTCTGGTTGCTGTTAGCGTTCAGAAAGTACATGCCTTCGTACTCTTCCGCTTCGTCAGCTCTTTCTTCATCTCCGTCGCGCAGCGGCAGCTTAAGGTTCGCCGGTTTCTTGCCTCCCCATTTTTCAGATATGCCCACCTGAACGGCCGCATTAATGGCTTTCTGGATATCTGCCACGGTTTTCTTGTCCTTTTTAGGAATCAGCAGGCAGATGGAGAACTTTTCGTCCTGCCCGGGCTGGAATGCCCTGGACTTGAAAATATTCACATAGCTGAATCTCACCTTCCCGGTAATTACTTTTGTAGGCTGTGCTGTTTTTGTACTCATACTCTGTATTCTCCTTTTTCTATTTCTGATTGTTATTTACAGTTACTTCATAGGCCTTCCTGAGCGCGGCTTCACTATATTTATTACCCAGTGTATCCAGATAGTGCTGCAGAGGCTGGTGTGGTGGAATGGCTTCCAGCACCATCATTTCTCCCAGGCAGGTTTCATAATCATCTGGAGGAGCGTCCTCCGAAAAATCATTCTGAGCAGCTGAAATCGTACTCAGTCCTGGCCGGCTGTCAGTTTCTGGCACAAGCACGGGCTTACCTGCTGGCTTAACAAGTTTATCTGCCAGGAGTTCTTCAAACTTTTTCTTGCCCAGAAGCTTCGACATATCCATAATTCCCAAAAGTTCCCGAGGCTTGTGTATGGCATCCTCTTTATATCCAGCCCCTGTCAGTACCATTTCTACGTCCTTATCGTCGGCATATTTCCGGCTGCTCCTGCCTTCCACAAGCTTCCACCCGTCGAACTTTTCACCCTTAAGCGCTTCACTGAATGCATACTCCTGGATATCCTTGGCATAGGAAACAAGTTCATCAATCCGCCGCAGGATATCTCCTATCTCTGACTTGTCCAGCAGCGGCGGTATTTCAAATTCCAGCTTTGCCAGTTCCAGGTTATATTCTGCGCGTGCCCGGCAGACAGCCCGGGCCTTACAGAATCGGCAGTGATCACCCACCTGAAAGTCCCCCTCCCCTGCCATTGCCTGCAGGGCCTTCGGCCTTACTTCGTTTTCTCCCCAGGCCAGCAGTTCCTCCACGGATAACTCTTCTGTAGATATGTTCTCAAGGCGCGGCTGGATGATGGTCATTTTCACCCTACCAATGTCGTACAGCATAGAATATTCCTGATAGGCCCCTATGCCATACAAGCGCAGCTGCGGGTTTTCTTTGGCTGAGACTCCCACTCTTTTGCCATATTTCAGGTCAATCACCTGCAGCATGTCATCTGCAATGATCACCACGTCGCCAGTCCCGAATCCCTCCGGTACGTATTCAGAAAAATCCAGACGCTGTTCAAACATAATCAACGCATCCGGGCAGGCAGCTTTTGCTTTGTTATATATCTCCCATACGTTGTTTGCATAGTCGGATACATAATCCTCCAGCTCTTTATTGTAATTTTCATCTGCCTGTAGTTTCTTCATTTGTGCGGAAAAGTCCTTCTTTGACAGTTCCCCGTTGTTGTACCGGAGAATCAATTCTGCCATCGAATGCGCAAAGGTTCCCTCCTGGGCGTAGCTGCTTCCCTTGTCCGGAATATCTTTCTCCAGGCTGGCTGACGGCGGACAGGCCATCCACCGTTTTGCACCGCTGGCGCTTAATTTTGCATGAACATCAGGCATTAAATTTCCCCCGCTTTCTCCATCAGTTCCTGATACCTGTTCTCCGGTATCTGTGTCAGCTTGTCTACACCATAACTCTGAATCAGGGCCTGTACCTGCTGGCGTTTTCCTGCCTTCTGCAGTTCCGCAAGCTTCGCCCTCACATCGGGAAGGGAATAATGTGGCTCTTCCTGTGCCGTGGGTTCTTCTCCCTTTTCTTCCTGAGGTTCTTCTCCAGGCGCTTCTTCCTCTACCGGAGTCTCTTCTTTTACTGGCTTACTCTTTCTTGTCCTTCCGGTGGATGCCCGTTCTGCTGCGGGCTGCTGCACTGCAGCTGGAGCAGTCTCTGTACCTGCCGTCTGTACTTGGCCCATCAGCTGCCGTGCAAACCCCACCATGTCATCAAAATCCCTAAATTCTACGTGAATCATAACTCTACCTCCTGTAGTTTTTCTTTTAATATCATCAGCTCACTATTGGTGAGCGTGATTCCTTTGCTCATTTTGGAGTGGTCTTCGCTCCACTCCCGCAGGTCGTATACCGGCTCTTTTCCATACCAGCTGACGAGGTTTAATTCCTTACGCCAGCCCCCTTCCTTTTTGGGAGGGAAGGCGAACAGTGTTTTCTTAATCTCCAGATTTTCCATCTTCCTTTTCCTTTCTTATTCTCTCTTCACTCTTTCAGCGCGGATATCTGCAATTGCTGCAGCAATCGCCTTATCACTCTCTTTCGGCGCCAGTGTCCGTTCCATTTCATTAAGGCATTCCACTGGCAATGCTGTAATAATCCTCCTGAATAACGGCGCTATATCATTCTGTCTAAAACGGCCATGCTCTTCTTCCCATTTAATTTTTGCATAGGGGATGCCATCCGTTGTTGTCAGAGTATGGCTGAACAGGTACTCCATGTTTGCTTCAAATAAACGCGCAAGGGAAAATCCTTCTGCAGCAAGGATCGGGATAACACCCATGAGCTTATCCCATATCCGTGCATCATTTTCCGGACACATACCATATCCCATATATTGTGATACAGTACAGATGGAATACCCGGATTCCTTTATTTCTGCCATCAGGTTAGGGTAAGGGTATTTCACTATATCTTTATATTTCAGCCAGCCATAATTCATAAATTTTACTTCCCTTCTGCTTAAAACGTGTTATACTATAAGTGTTTGGTTATTCCTATCTGGCCTTGCAGCTTTGCAGAGCTGCGGGGTCATTTTTTGTTTCATCTTCTGTACCGCTCTTTTCCTCACATGGCTGACATAAGACCGGGACATTCCTAATTGGGACGCCAGGTCTGTCTGCGATATTCCCTGGATAATAACCAGGTCAACAACCTGCTTTTCTCTTTCTGATAAATCCTCCATCAGAAAGTCATACAGGCCTATGTTCTCAACCCGTTCCAGCTCCGGATCCTCGCGTCCAAAAATACAGAGAAAAGCATTAGTATCCTCATTATCAGAACACATCATTGCGTCATAGGACACACACTGCCTGTGCTTCTTATTCCGCCGCAGATACATCAGAATCTCATTATGAACGATTCTTATGGCATAGGTAGCGAACTTACCTTTTTCTGCATTAAAGCTTCCGGCTGCCTTCGTCAAACCCAGATAAGCAATAGAACAAAGTTCATCATAATCGATGCCCGTGTTTAAAAACCGCTTCGCCATATAGCCAGCTAGGCCCATGTTTTCTGTTACCAGTGATTCCATTTCTTTTGTAAGCATTTTTCTCACCTTTCTCTTTCCTGATGGCACTGACCATCATTGATCAGCCATGTCACACCCTGTTCGTACAGTTCCAGAGCTTCTTCCAGCGTTACTTCCTGCATCTTCTTCACCTCCCATCATTCTCATACATATCACCCTCAGGAACCCTTCCGCTTCCTTTCCCATGTTCCCTATTGCCTTCATGATGTTTGTTTGATTCCGTTTATAGTCATCCAGCATGTTTCGGTAGATGACATATTGATATTTCTGCTTTCTCTTTACCGCCACACCAATCGGAAGAATCCCCTGCTGCATTAATGTTTGGAGGGTAAGTATACTCATATGCAGTTCGGCTGCGGCCTGTTTGGTTGTTACCCGTTCCAGTTCTCCCACGGTATCCTCCTATTCCAGAAGATCGTCGAATTCATATTCACCGACATCCTCATTTAGAGTGCTGATTTCTTTTCCTAATACCAGCGGTACTTCGTATGCATCAATAACCGCGATAGCATCATCACACTCGTTCCTTTTTATTGCCTTATAGGTTGCCACTCCGAACTGACGCTTCAATTCTTTGTATATATCTCCATACACTCTTGCACGAATTGATTTATCATGATATGCCGCGCTTTCTTTACCACCGAGAACTGCTACTCCTCTTCTTTTTACGGCAGCTGTAATCTTATCAATTTCAATTCCCAGAATAGGCATGTCCATTTTGAACTGCTGCAGATCCTCTTTTACGGAATCAATTTTCTCATCTACTTCCATAAGGGCCTGCCCCTGCAGCTTAAGCTGTTCTATTGCAGAAAGTTTTTTCCATTCTCTCAGCTCAAAATATTCATCGATCAGCTTGTCATGAATTTTCCATGCCAGATCTGTATCCATAATCTTAATCAACTTCGCATAACCGCGTTCTGACAGGACATAAATGTGATCGGCCTTAGAAATCTGCATTTGGGTGTACCCCAAATCAAACAATAAATTGTCGTCGTGCTGAACGACCACTTTTAAATCAATAACATCCCTATCATTTTTAAACCGCTTAATATTGCGATTAATTAATTCTCGGACATGTTTAACTTCCATCTCGTGAATCTCAGCCACAGTTTTGTCAGAAATACATTTGCTTCCTTCTCCGAACCCTCCAAGCACTATTGGGATTTCTAATCCCATAAATTCCTGTTTTCCTGTTACTTTCACTACTCCATTCATTTCTTCTTTTCCTCCTGTTTTTTCTAATTCAAGACTAACTTGCAAAGCGTTGTTTATAGATTTCATTTCATCATCAGAAAGTCGGCCTATGTAATTTTCCAGTCTTTCTTTTGATACTGTAGTAATCTGTTCACATAATGCTATGCATGGTCTTGGTAGACTTTTAAGTGGTACATGCGTGGGCAACAACCTTTTTCTTTGAGTAGTTGTGTAAACTACTTCCACGATAGACGCATGTTCGTTCCCTATATCGTTACTGACAATAATTCCTGGCCGTGTCCCTGACTGTTCGCTACCAGTAGCCAGAATACTGGTAACATAAAAAACATCTCCTCTTCTTATCATGTATTACTCCTTAACCCATTCCGCGATAGGAATGCCAGTTGCTTTTTCCATCTTTTGCAAGGTTTTAATACTTGGATTCCCCTCTTTCCATGCACGCACGACACCGTTACCAATACTACATTTCTTTTCAAATGCGGCCACGCTCATGTGTTGCTCTTCCAGATAACTCATTACCTTATCAATGACCATAAGATACGTCCTCCTTTCTTTATTTTATTAGGTAAAAGCATAATTACAGTTGACATTGTTTAGAGAATAGTCTAAAATTAAATTACCACATAAAATCATAGAGTATAACCTCACAATGCCCCTTAAATTTAGGCTATCACCTAAATCATAAGGTCATTATATAGGCTATCCTCTAATTTGTCAACACTATTTTTAGGCTATCGCCTATTTTTTAAAGAGGTATATTATGACAAGCACAGAAAGAGTTAAAACAATATGTAAAGAAAGAAAAATTCCCATATCTCGATTAGAAAAAGATTGCGGTTTTTCTAATGGATATATTGGTCAATTAAAAAAGGATTTGCCGCTGGATAGAGCAATAAAAATTGCTGAATATCTTGGGGTAACAATTGATTTTCTTACAACAGGCATTAACTCTATGCAGACAAATTTTGCATATTTCTTAGACATGCAGCTTAGTTTACTAGGATATTCAATTGAATACGACTCAGAAGGAAATGTGACGCTGTTCTATAAAGACGAAGCTTACGAAATAACTGACAACGACGTAAGGGAACTCCGCAACTCGGTTTCTTCTTATATACAGTTCAAATTACAGGAAATCAAAAGTCGTTCAAAGAAATATAAAACAGCTCCTGCACCTAAACTCAGAGCTGCCCGTGAACGAACTGATATAGAATATACAGAAGAAGATAGAGCCGCCGATCTATCTATGGTAGATAAGGAAAAATAAAAGTCCTATTTATTGGACAGTTATTTTTGTATCATGGATACGAGGTGATTTTCTTGGAAAACAATTTAGATCCTTTTGAGGAACAGCTGGTAAAAGCTGAAAAAGAAAATCTTTCTGTACATGAAAAACCTTTTAAAACATTTGATGGATTAATAGTAGATAATGACATATACCTTCGTTCAGGTATGTTGGTTATTCAAAAATCCTGTGTTCTATCAGAAGAAAGAGGACATTATCATACTGGTACTGGGGACATCCTTGACCAAACTAATCCTAATAATAGTAAGCTTGAGATGAAAGGCCGAAAGTGGGCCTATGATGATAGAGTTGGACTTTTTGGACTTCTAAGAGCTTACAAAGATGGGCGTAAAACTCTATATGAGATGGCTCAGTTTTTGAACGTTACAGAAGAGTTTCTAAAAGAAGCGCTGGAAGCTTACCGCTTAAAATATGGTACTGGCGTCCGCTTTGATGAATATCTAATTATGTTTGAACCATATTTACAGATTCATGAAATGTACAAATAAAAACCGCCCCAGCGTTGGGGAACGCCAGAGCGGAATTAACTGAATACTGTACAGGCCGGAGCCGGTAAAGTACTCCCTGAACAAGAATATTTTACCACACCTCAATGGCACCTGTACAGGTGTTATTTTTATACTCTTTTTTTTGAACAGGAGGCTGGTAAGATGAAGAAACCAAACGGCTATGGTTGTGTAGTGGACCTAGGTAAAGGCCGCAGGAAGCGATATGCCTTCCGCATCACAATTGGCAAAAAATTAAATAAAAAGGGGCAGTACATCCCACAATACAAATATCTGGGGTATTTTGAAAAATCCGCACAGGCTTATGATTATCAGGCCCGGTACAACTCCGGGCAGGAAGTTCCCGAACAACGAAAGCGGAACGAGTGCCCCACTGTCGAAAAAATATATGAATTGTGGTTCGATCGAAAATTTAACGGAAAAAAGAGCTACAGTCCGCAGCTCCAGAGAAGTTATAATGCTGCCTTCAACAAACTTGAACAGATAAAATGCCGCCGCCTTAATACAATACGCTTTAACGAGCTTCAAGATATTGCTGACACCTATGCAGAAATGTCGCACAGCACAGTCTCAAATCTTGAATATGTCATGAAAGAATTGTATGCCTATGCGAAGCGACGAAAATGGGTGACGGAAAATCTGGCAGAGGATGTTGAATTTTTGTATGCTGAAAAAGAAGGCAGCATCCACAAGACATTTGACCGTGACGAAATAGATCTACTGTGGAAGCATAAGAATGAAAGTGATGTACAGATCATTCTCTGCATGATATATACCGGAGTCAGAATTACAGAGTTCCTAATTATGAAAAAAGATAGCATATTTATGGATAAAAAATATATGACAGGTGGAATAAAAACGAAAGCCGGTAAAAATAGGCCTATTCCTCTTGCCGACAAAATTTATCCTTATATGCAAATCCTTATGGCAGAGCAAGGGCAATATCTTCTCACGCAGCCCAACGGACACAGATATAGCAGAAAATATTTTATTGAAAATATATGGACGCCGGTTATGGAAAGGCTGGGCATGGAGCACCTTCCTCATGATACAAAATACACCTGCGCCACTTTGATGGACAGGGCCAGCATCAATGAAAACTGCCGTAAAATTATTCTGGGTCATGCGCGCCAGGGTGTAACCGATGGAATTTATACGCAGAAAGACATCCAGGACCTTCTGGAGGCAATCAATAAAATATGATTTTTTCGTTAACTTTGTATATCACCTGTATATTACGGACATATGTTCGAATTTTTCACGATGCTGGAACCCCTGATAAATACGCAATTCCCTAGTCATAAAAATATTGGGAAATTAATACAATTTTAATACATATTTTCTTTTCAATTCCGCAAAATAGTATTAAAATAACACTAAGCGGATTTCGCCGCGAAGGGATTTCAGGTCCGGTGCATCCGGTCCGTTTTATAGCAGTATAGCGCCCTGCCGTTCAGGGATTACTTTTCGTCTGAACCTGTCCGCAGGGTGCTGCTCAGCTTAATCACAGCCTTAAGAAAGGGGTATTTTACGATGGCCAGAAAGTCAAATGGATTTGGAAGATTACTCGCTGCAGCAGCTGTAGTCGGCGCAGCAGCGGCCGGCACCTATTACTACCTGAAAAACAGGGATTCCCGCGTCAATAATGACAGTGACGACAGCGGTGATGAATTTGATGACTTCGATGAGTTTGATGATGACGAACTCAACGATGACGATACGGACGTAGCCTCCTCCGCTGCCGGAGAGACACAGGAGAATGCGGATGCCGGCAAGGAACACCAGACACACTCCTCCGAGGCTCATACGGAAGGAAACCGTTCCTATGTTTCTCTTGATTTGAAGAAAGCGAAGGAAAAGGCGGACGCCCTCCTCAATAATGTTTCTGAAAAGGTGGAAGACACCGTTCAGAAAATCAAAGCCTCCGAAGAATATGAGACGGTGACAAGCAAAGTGGACGAAGCGGTTACCAAGCTGAAGAATTCCGAAGAGTTTGAATCGGTCACCCACAAAATAAATGACGCGGTAGAGCGAATTATTAACAGCAATGAATACGCCAATGTTGACGAACAGATGGAATCCGCCCTCAATAAGGTTAAGGAAGCCACGGAAAGGGCAGTCAGCAAGGTCGGCCAGAAAATAAATGCAACCATGGGCGCTGTGGAAGATATGGCCGGAAAGGCCGACAGCTCCACTTTCGAAGACGGCGAAAATACTACCGATGAATCAGCAGCTCCTTCCCAGGAACCGGCACAGGCGGATGACACTGTCAAAGAAGCGGCGGATGACATTACAGACAGCGTTAAGGATGCCGCACAGCAGTACCGCCCGTGAAGCAGCGGAAAATGATAACAATACTGAGGATGACACTGAAATTTAACACTGCGGATTAAATTTACATTAAAATAATCAATATTTACGGGAGCCGTTCCTTTGAGCAGCTCCCGTATTTTATCCGGCGATATAAATTATTATCCTACCACGCAATCTGCCTGAAAAAACGATCACGCATCACAAGCCTGTTTTCATCTGAATGAACAACAGGCTCTCCCGGGTTAAAGCAGAAATCCAGCCCGATATATTCTCCCGGGCCAATGCCCGCTCCATTTTCCCCGAAAGCATAGCACCGCATCGTAAAGCCCAGCGGCCGCAACCTGTTAAACAGAAGCTTTGCCTGCATATTAAGCCCGCCAAGGAGCATATGCGCGGCAAAATCCTGCCTGTCTACACACCATTTGATGCTGGAACAGGTGTGGGTAAGAAAAGCAATACGTTTTTCTCCGCCTCTGTCCAGCGCCGGGATGCTCCGCTCCAAAACCTCATGGATTTCCGCCATTCTCCCGGCTGCAAATTCCGCTGTTTTCTCATAATCACGGCCGCTTCCAACCGCACCGTCACAAGCTCCATAATCCGTATCCGGGATCCAGAGTCCTTCTCTCCAGCTGCTGCAAAGCTTCCTCTGTCATTTCACCCGTCACTGCGCCGTCCACCTGATAACCGTTTTTTTGCAGCCAGTCCGCTGCCCGCCTGGCCCCGGGCATTTTCATATCAAACAGGAACGCTGTTTTCATCACTTTTCTCCTCTCCCGCCCATCAGAAGGGCCAAACCTCTCCATTCTATTAACTGTTCATCTTATTCCCTTATTGCAGAAAAAACTCACTTCACACCGCCCGCACACCAGAAAACCGCATTTCTGACAAGCTTCCGGTATTCTTCATTCTCCCACACAGAGAGTATATGACCTGGTGTCAGGACACAGAGACGCCCCTTGCCTATGCTTCTCACATACCCTCCCATCTGCTTCCCGAGCGGTCTCGGAAACTCTTTGAAGCCCGAATTTCCGCTCTTTTTTACTTTCTTATTTTTTCTTTTCCTCCCAATTCAG
>PPYE01233618.1_pt1 | contig 17475 bp, 11 predicted proteins | sample 1559881 | NCBI WGS metagenome assembly PPYE01 (sample SAMN08240022, study PRJNA423297) | Human gut metagenome, whole genome shotgun sequencing project. | reverse complement strand
TCATGATTATAGTTCCCCTTTGGGTGGTGGACAGGTTGATTTTTGAAAAAATTTCGTATGGGGAACTGATTTCAGACTTGAGGAATATCCGGATTTTATGATTTATAAGTGGATAATTGTTGACAGTCGCAGTAAAAACAGGCAGTTATTGCAAATAAATCTGATAATGTATTGAAAAAACTCTTCTTGTTTTACGCTGATTGCAATAAGTAACAGTACATAATGAGACTCATAAAATATAAAATATCCAGGGGATCTGTCTAAAAACTGACGGTGTCGGATCAGCGAAAATAGATTTCAACAATCGTGTCTGTATTTTCCCTATTGCCACAATAAGTCGGAACCCGGGGCACAAAACATAAAAATAGCATTATACCCGTTCGGGATGATTTAATATAGAAATATATAAATTATACCCGAACGGGATTTTTGTATATAATTCACTTGAAATTATACCCGAACGGGATTAATATGTTTAATATGAGTACAATTGGAGATTATATAAAAAAAGAAAGAAAAAAAGCAGGGCTGACGCAGGAGGATTTTGCAATCCGTTCCGGACTTGGACTTCGTTTTGTAAGGGAATTGGAACAGGGAAAAGAAACTGTGCGTCTGGACAAAGTGAATCAGGCACTGGCAATGTTTGGGAAAGAAGCTGTACCAGGAAAAAAGGAGGATTAGCAGGTGGAGTCAGAATATAGAAAGGGATATGTATATATTCAAAATCATTTTTCCGGAATTATTGCAGAAACTGAAGAAGGGTATATTTTTACTTATGACCAGGATTATCTGGACAGAGAAGATGCAGTGGCAGTAAGCCTGACACTTCCATTACGTCAGGAGCCTTATGAAACAACTATATTGTTTCCTTTTTTTGACGGACTGATTCCAGAAGGATGGCTTCTGGGGGTGGTCAGCCGAAACTGGAAAATCAACCAGAAAGACCGGTTTGGATTACTGTTATCTGCCTGCAGAGACTGCATTGGCGATGTTTATATCAGGAGGGAAAAGGTATGAAATGCTTGTGTTGTGGAAAGCCAATAACAAATAGTGCAACGAATGTGGAAAAAGAATGGTGCTGGCATAAAAAGTGTGTAAAGAGTTTTTTTCAGACAGATGAATTACCAATCTTGGATATTACGAAAGAGCAACTGGAAATCCTGGCAAATGAAATAGTAAATGAGGGACTTACTGTGCCGGGAGTTCAGAAAAAGCTTTCCCTGCATTTATCAACAGATCTTAATGCAAGACTTACAATTGTGGACTATCCGACAGGATATATCCTGAAGCCGCAAACGGAAGAATTTGATAATATGCCGGAATTTGAGGATCTGGCAATGCGTCTCGCAGAAATTATGGGAATCCGGACGGTTCCCCATGCTCTTATAAAAATGAATGATGAATACGCGTATATTACTAAAAGGATAGACCGGGAAATATCAGAAAAAGAGACCAAACTATATGCCATGGAAGATTTCTGCCAGCTGTCTTACAGGCTGACACAGGATAAATATAAAGGTTCTTATGAACAATGCGGAAGAATCATAAAAAAATGTTCTGCAACACCGGGATTAGACCTGTCAGAGCTGTTTCTGCGTGTTGTTGGATCTTTCGTTATGGGAAATTCAGATATGCATTTGAAAAACTTTTCGCTAAAGGAAACGGAGCCTGGTAGCAGAAATTTCCAATTATCAAAAGCATACGATATGCTTCCTGTTAATGTGATCATGCCAGAAGATAAAGAACAGCTGGCACTCACAATAAATGGCAAAAAACGTAATATTCATAAGAAAGAATTTCGGATACTGGCAGAATCTTGTGGGATTCCATTAAATTCTGCGGAACGTATGATGAAAAAAGTATGCTCATTAAAGGCAAAACTTTCTACACAGATAGAAGAATCTTGCTTGTCAGCAGAGCAAAAAGAGCAAATGGAGGAACTTATTTCAAAAAGGATTGATATTTTGAGTTAGATAAACAGCACTTGGATGCGACATACTCCCGTCACTTGAATCTTACAGATTGTGAAGGTAAACGTATTGGAGCCTGCCCTGACAAAGTTTATTTTCTTATGGTAAGTATAAAAATATTTGATACGATAAAGACATGTGATAACTGTATTCAGGCAACTATTTATAGGAAGCTTACATTGAAGAAGCGTTTTGATATCTCCATCTATGCAAAGATCCGCAGGTTTCCAGAGAGGGTCTGCGCAAGTGGTATGATGGATATTTCACTGCCTTCGGCAGATCAGGGAAAAACAGTATGCGCTCCGCTTTAAGGGAAAGCCTGGGGAAAAGGAAAGATACACTGGCCAGATCCTGGGCGTAGGAATCAGTTATGATAAAGATACAAAAGAACATCATTGTAAAATAGAACAATTGTAATAGCAACCATTCATGATAAAAACCATCCCGACTATGTATATTATTCATTCACTCAGCTGGTATACATATCCAAGACTTTCCTCATTCTGCAGAAGTTCTTCATATTTGAACATCAATTCTCTGTTAGGAATAAAAACTTTTCCGCCAGAATAAGTAAGCAGCCCATATACAACCATAGCTGAATAGATCTGATCCCGGCTTTTTAATTCCATTGCCGATGCAGCAAATTCATCTATTTTGGCATCAACTCCTTCTCCGGTAATCATCAATGCCAGGTCATTTTTTATATGGTCAATGTCATTGCGGATATAGTAAAAAATCTCATCATAAGGTCCGGAACTGGTCCAGTAATTGGATAACTGGTTAAAACGCAGTGCCATCACTACGGATCTTGGGTTATACAGGCGTTTTCCTGAAGCAGTGAAATATCCATCATACCAGTTCTGCAGACCGTTGCGTGGTACCTGAAGTTTTTTGCATAAATGTGTGTACTTTTCATACAGAACATCCACCTCTTCGTCTGTAAAGCCAAAATATTCGCTGAAAGCTTCCATTGAAGTCATTTTAAATTCCATAAACATGTTCAGCTCAGAGCCACTGGAATATTTGGAGATCGGCAGGATACCGGTAATGTATGCCAGTGCTGTATAGTCCTGATCTTTCAGCAGAGTTTTGAGAAAAAGTATATACTCTGCTTTTTCCTTTTCAGTAATAAATGGAAGATGAAATACGGCATCCCATTCATCCATGATGAAAACAAACTGTCGGTCTGTCTGCTCTGAAATTTGGGAAAGTATATCCCAGAGCGCATATATGGAGTCTGTCTGATATTCCGGATATGCTTCCGCCAGATCGTTCTTCAAACCTGTAATGATACGGTTAATATATTGTCTGTAAGAGGTGCAGTTTTCCGGAAGTCTGCTGAAATCGATATAAATGATATCATACTGATTTAAATACTGATGGTATTCAGGTGAATCTGCAATTTTTAAATGATCAAATATCTGCGAAGCATCCCAGGCCTTTCCAAAGAAGGCTCCCAGCATATTTGCCATGATCGTTTTTCCGAATCTGCGCGGTCTTGTAATGCAGATATACTGTGTTTCTTCTTCCATGCATCCAAATATGTCATTCAGAATAAGGGATTTATCTACGAAATATGTTGTTTCTGAAATCTTCTTATATCTTTTGTAAGGAAGAGGAGTATTTAAAAACATTGCCATATCAGTTACCGCCTTTCAGATTTTTTGCTTTAGAGATATTATAGCATTCTTATGAAAGACTTGCCAGATGGAAGAGGCGGAAAGATTATTACAATAAGATGGACAATGACATCCCGGAAAATCAGTAAGATAGAAAATTGCAGTGTCTGCTAAGGATGAGAAAAATATTACGTTTGATGCTAATCATGAGATGGCGGGGAAAGAGTTGAATTTTAGGATTGAGTTGGTTGAAGTGAAATAATTTGTATACGATAAAAAAGAGGATTTCATATAGCGTATCTATATAGTACATGTATAAATCCTCTTTTTATAAAATCATTTATAACTTCCGGTAAAATGGAGTATAGAAGAATTAAATGCAACTATAAATCCAACTATAATCTCTTTTGAAGCCTCAGCTTCAAAGTGATATCGTAATTCGATAAACATATTTGAAATTTGAGATAATTGATCATCAAAATTACAATCCATGTGGAATTCAATTTTAAATTTTTCTTTTGTTAAATTTCGTATATTTTCTTTCATTTGTTCAGGAAGTAATTCAAATAAATCATTTAATTTATGTGTTTTTCCATAAGATATATCTTCTTTTAGCAATAGAGCCTTTAATCCTATCTCGCATGAAAAAATATGCAATACAGCTTGAGGTATTATAAGGCTTTTGTTTTCTTCTATATTATTTTCTATTCCTTGTTTGACATAGTCGAGCAAAATATTTGATGCATATGAAAAAATATTTGATGTATTTGCTGCTTTTTCCCATTTTTCCCATTCTCTCATAAATAAAACACCTTTCTAATCGTTTTCTATATGTAAATTTCCTATTATTATTTTTAAATCAGAAAGAATATTTTCAATATTTGTTTCCTGAATACAGCAGGTTCCGTTATAGCTGCGATATTGACAGCTAAGATCATTATTAATGCATTCACCGCCTTTTAGATAAGAATACGTATGTACATTCAGATTGTTTTCATTCCTTAGATATTCTCGTAGCAGACAGGTTTCTCCTTTCTTCTGACTGGTTTTATAATACACCTGAGATGATATTCCTAACATACTGCATATATGAGAGACGACTCCTCTGGTGAGTGTAATATCTAAACAATGTGCTATAATCAGAAACAATCCTTTTGACATATTGATATAATATTGTCCGTCCCCAAATATAAGATTTTCGGTGTTGGGTGTGTTGAATTCAATACATCCAAATTCTTCTGTATTTTCCTGGTAGGTAGCTTTTATAAAGTTGAATATCTTTTCTGCATCTGATTTTGGAATACCAAGTTCAGATGAAATACTTTCTTCAATTCTCTTCCGAATTCCAATTGCTATAAGATTATCCATAATGTTTTCTCCAATATTCTTCAATAATCTGCGAAAAATAGCTCTCTATGACATACCATTCCTGAATTTCATTTTCCATAAATACGTCATATGGAATTTTTAAGATGTCTGAAAAGAATCCTGCATATAGTTCACGGACTGCATTTTGCCGGATATAAACGGGCGGATGTTTCTCTGTTCCTTTTTTGTATCGTTCGTAAGCTAATTCTTCCATTGCAATCAGACCATAAAATAATCCTATTGCGATATAACAATGTTTTGTGCATTGTTTGCTGTCATCGTACTGGCGGCTTGTTTTAGTATAGACCAGTACTGCAATATAATCAGCAATGATTTCCTGCATCCATGATTCAAGCTGTTTCTGATTTACAGGAACGGATTTATTTGCATACTGCTTTTTTAATGCGTTATATGCCTGCTTTTTATATGCCATTTTCCATGATTCTTTGAAACGTGCATATTGCCAGTGACCTAATTCATGGAGAAATATAAGTTTAAAAACATCGTACATATATTCCGAATATTTCTGTGTGGGAGATAAGTTATATCCTTTACAGACAGCATACATTTTTCCATTTTCCACAACAGGTAAAATCTGTTTTTTGGCACCGTACTCTCTTATATATGTACTTATCATGTATTCATTCTCATAAAAATTCAACCATTTTAATGCGAACAGCATGATTTGTGATGTAGTTGCCTTTTCGGGACGGCTTAACAGGTCTAATAATTCTGTTATCACAGTCATGTTGTTTGCCGCAACCATTGTAAACAAATTAAGGATGATATAGTTATTCTGGTTATCTACCATTGCATTTACAACCGGAAATGTTTCGATGCAATAGGAGATATGAGTCATTTCACGTTCTATCGTTGAAATATCAGCATTATAGTAATCATCCTGAAAAAAGAATAGTGACTCGCTGATTATCTGTGCGATCATATCTGTATATAAATCTTTTCTTTTCTGAGCTTTGACAGGGTCATCAGAAAGATCATTGCTGAAAAAAATATGTTTTTTTATAAAATCTTTACACAATGCCGATCAAACTCCTTCCTCTGTTGCTAAATATAAAAAAGTATTCAAAGAAAGACCCTGGCTGTTACACGCAGAGTCTTTCTTTTTTAGGAATCTGTATTAATTACCCAAATGGATTATTTAACTTTAGCAGTTTCCAGATTTGACCACTTACTGAATACTTTGTTATCGTTTTCAGAAGCTGTTCTGTTCCAGGAATGTACTCCTGCATAATATGTTCCTGCAGGAACGTTCTTGAATACAGCTTTGCATACACCTGGTTTAACATTTAATTTTTTGTAGTTTCCATACTGATATGGACGAGTCTCGCCATGTTCTTTCTTGGAACCTTTTCCGAGAACTACGTCATATCCTGTAGAGTTAGCAGATTCTTTATATGTTACTGTGATTGTAGAACCTTTTGTCTTAACACTGAGAATCTCTGGTGTATCCGGTGTGATTGCTGTTACAGAGAATGCATAGCTGTTAGACCATCCACCAAATACTTTCTTACCATTCTCATCACGTGTCCATGCATGGCAGTATGCATAGTAAGTTCCCTGTGGAACATATCCGAAGTTAGCTGTTGTCTGAACCTGATTCTTAACAACATCGATACGTGCATTTTTATCAGAAGGATCTTTGGATGTGGAGATTACATAATCATATCCAGATGCGCCTTCTGCTTCATCAGAAAGGATAACAGTTGCCTTGTTTCCAGTAACCTTAACATTACTAATTATTGGAGCACCAACCTTAGTTCCTTCTTTAACGTCAACTTTCTGATTGCCAGTATAGTTCTTGCTTGTAGATTTAGCAGTTACTGTAGCTGTTCCATCTCCGTTATCTTTAACATCATATTCTGATTCAGGTACGATAACATTTCCATTTAATACGGTTGCTTTTAACTCAGCACCATTCTTTACAACAGAAACAGTCGTATTTGCAAGATCTTTTTTAACAACCTTCCAAGTTACCTTAATTTCTTTTGTACTAGTAGATTCTTTAGCAATCACACCAGTCCATACCTTTTTATCAAAGTTATAGTTACCTTTCAGTTTCAATGTAGCTGTTAATACTTTAGTTTCAGGAGTTACATTAACATTATCTTTCAGAACTGTAAATTCATAGTCAGTACCTTCTACTAATGTTTTTTCTCCCACTTTGATAGTAACATTAGGAGTAACAGCAACACCGCCAGCATATTCTGTGTCACTTACAGAAACATTCTTGCGTCCTATAGTAACACCTTCGATTCCAAATTTCTGGTTAACAACATATGTTTGATCGCTTCCAGAGAATTTATTAGTAGAAGGATTAGTATAGTTTCCAATACCATTGATGTATACATATGCTTCTGGACCTGTTACATTGTTGAAGTATTTGATTTCATAATCTTTTCCTTCTACAAGTTTATTGGTGTTAGTTGTTGGAACAAATTTAATATCTTTGAAAGTTTTCTCTGTTCCATCATATCCAAATACATACTGATCAGTGGTAGTAAAATCAATCTTATCTCCATTTTCATCAAATGCATAGAATTTTCCGTCTAAACCAGTAATTTCTGCCGGAAGAATTTTGAAGTTAACATCCATCTTATCACCAGTAAAGTTTGTGTTGGATTTCACTGGAGCGATTGTTACTTTTGCATCACCAGCGTTAACATTTACTTTGGATGTTGTAGGATAAGTAACTACAAAGTCTGCTGCGTTAAGTTTCACACCATTTAATGTAATATTGAAATCAGATGCAGTAGGTTTAACCTGGGTTCCTGTATAAGTGAAAGCAGCTTTGTGACCTTTAGTGTTTGCTTCGACTTTTACATCACTGAGGTTAGCTTTGTTGATTGTAAATTTAACTGTCTGAGTTCCAGAGTAATCTCCTTTACCTTCTACAGTTACAGTTGCTTCGCCAGCATTTACATTGTTTGTGCAGGATTTGATGGTGTAATCAATATCTTTTGCAAGTTCAACACCATCTACAGCTACTTTAATATTTGGAGTGATAGCTTTTCCAGTGTATGCATAAGGACCACCAACAACCTCAACTTTAACATTTGTATCAGCAATGTCCTTGTTTGTTACAGCAGTTTCTTTGGCTGCATTAATAGAATCACCAGTGATTGTATAGTTTTTATTTGTAATGTCGGATTTCTTCAATGTAGTTACAATTGTAGAACCAACGGCAACAGCCTTTCCATCTTTTGTTGCATATGTTAACTTATATGCATCAGCCGGAACATCTTTCTTCTTTCCAGTAGCACCTGCTTTTACAGTAACTTTTCCGGTCATATAATCAGCTACAGTCTGGAGACTTCCATCATACTGAACTTTTGCAGGAACAGTGATGTCGGCTGCTGTAATTTCAGCTGCATTGATTGCAAATGAACCGATTTTAACACGTCCGCTGTAATTTCCAGTACCAACAATATAAACATCTACATTTTTGCCAGATACAGCCTGTGCATTTGTATTGTCATTTACATATTCTACTTTGTAATCACTTGAAGATAAATTAACTGTTGTTGTGGTAGTAGTACCTGTTACAACAAATCTAACATCTTTGATATTTTTAGTAATTGCAGCTCCTGTATAGGTTTCAGCACCTAAATCAGTTGTAGCATTAGCTTTCTGATCTTTTAAGCTACCAATTGTATAAGTTAAGCCCTCAGCGGTAAGCTTATTCAAGGTAACTGGCAGAGTTACAGTTGTATTTCCAATAACATTTTTGTTATCACCATTTACCGCCACAGATAAGGTAGTAGCACCACTTGCTAATGCTGCTGGTTTAACAGAAATAGCATCTGCAACAGCACTTGTTACTTCCTTGTCACCAAGATAAAAATGGATTGCAGCTTTTACAGAATTTGTATCTGTAACATAATCCTTGCCAATACTGTCAACAACAATTTTAAAGTCTGACATCTGGTTAGCTACAACTTTAACCTTTTCAGTTGTAGTTTTGGATACATTACCCTGATAATTACTGTTTGTTTTTGCATCCTTAGATAAAGAATCCGTTGCAACAGTTAATACACTTTCAGCACCAACAGCATTTAATCCTGTTGCAGTAACTGAATATACAGATGCAGGAAGAGTTTCACCTGTCACAGTATCTTTTACAGATACATAATCAGAAGAAATTTTAGCTTTTTCTGCATAAGAAACAGTATTTTTATTTAATTTTACTTCTAATTTTCCTGCATCAAGTGTACGCTTTACGATTGTAAACGGAGCTTTGATTTTTCCAGTGTATCCAGCTTTGTTAACAGTTGCAACTACATAAAGAGTTTTTCCATCTGGAGTTGCATTTACAAGATCTTCGCCTTCGTATGTATAAGTAAAATCACTGTATAAAAGGCCATTGTTGAATGTAAATTTCTCAATCTGTGTATCAGTGAAAGCTACCTGTTTGCCTGTATATGATACAGCCTGATTGTTAAGACTTAATGTTGCAGTAGAAACATCAACACTCTTGATTTCAATACCTGCAATTGTGGTTTTAAATCCTTCGAAGTTTCCAGTTCCAACGATATCTACAGATACAGTATGTCCTGCGTCAGTTGCCTCAAATTTAGCCTTTGCTAATTCTGTATTCAGTGTATCAACACTAGTTGCCTTTCCAGCATATGTAGCTGTTGTATCATGTCCAACTACCTCTTTGCCGTCAATACGAACCTTGTAGTTAAAAGATGTAACATCTGTATTTCCATCCTTAATGTCACCAGAAACGGATAATTTTTTGCTCCAATCAGTCAAGCTTAATGTTGGTGCAGTAGCAGTAGCTACGTCTGCAACATCTGTAGTCTCATCTGCAACCGGAGCAGCGTCTGTTTCAGCAGAGAATGCATCTGTTGCAGGAGCTTCTGTAACTGCTACAGCGTCTGTTCCATCACTAAATTCAGCAGCCCACACTGGAACGTTGGAGGTTGCCAGCATTGCAACGACGAGAGACATACTTAAGGTTTTCTTAGCCATGCCTTTCTTCGTGTTTTTAATCTTTGTCATGATTATAGTTCCCCTTTCCTTAATATAACTATTTCTTTTTGGGTAAAGATTCCTAGACATAATCTGTCTGTTATGGTTAATAATAGTGCTTTAGCCAGTTTTTGTCAAGGGTAATGCTCAAGAATTTTACGATTTTTTTAAATTTCATACACTTCAAAAGCATTTATTTTCCTTGATTTTTCAGGTTTAAAATCTATAACTTGTTACAAATATGGTGAGTTTTTCCTGTTTATCACAAGATGATGTAGTGTTCTCTTACCAAGACAGAAAGTCAAGCGGATAAAATCATCTGCTTCGCTACTTGCTCATAATCGAATAACTGCTTCGCAGTTTATCAGAAGAAGCTTGCACTTTTCCTATTTTATCTTCCCAACATCTTTTTCAAGAGTAAATCCACCAGTTTTTGCTTCTGCCATTGATTTGTCAAGCATAGCAAGATATTCTTTGTTTCTCTTTTCTTTCATGATGTTGTTGCATTCTTTTTTTTATAATCATTCCAAAAAATTTTATTTTTCTTTCCATAATTTCTTATCCTCTCAGCAATCGGTTTGCAATAATCTCATTATCCAATTCCAACATAGTATGTACTGTTGTTCCTGTATTTACAATATAGATATCAAAGGGCTGTTTTCCAAAATCCATAATATAGCCCAGACGAATTGTAATATCTTTTTGTTCTGCCAATTTGAGAATCCATTGTGCGCAGTTGTTACCACAGGCAGATGCATTAAAAATATGCTCTAAATCATTTTGCATCAGAATAAGAGTTTTCACTCCTTTTGACAGACGTTCTGGTGGAATTGAACCAAGAAATGGACTGTCGATTATGCATGGACCTTTTACCTCTGATCCGTCTATATCTTTGATCATTTTTCTGGAAGTTTCTGATGTGATCCACTCATCTTCATATGTGTTATTGAAGAACACATCAGGATTAAAAATATAATTGTCTCCCGGATTGTCCCCAAAAAATATTTTCAGCATCTTGCATTCCTCCATTCTGTCAAAACTGATTATCTTTTCTTATTTTATCAAAAATATCTTCCTGTTTCCAGCATCACAAAAACAGCAGAGAACTTTTTTATCATTCTCTGCTGTTTCTCTACCATCTGCTTTAAGGTGTTAAAGCAAACATATTATTTCTTTCTGACAATAACCTTATCCAGATGCCAGATATCATCTACATATTCCTGGATGGTTCTGTCGGATGTGAATTTACCGCTACATGCTGTGTTGAGGAGTGCTTTCTTCGCCCAGCCTTTTTCGTCTCTGTATGCTGCTTCTACGCGTTTCTGTGCGTCTGCATAGGAACGGAAGTCTGCGAGGATGAAGTAGCGGTCTGCTCTGTCTGTGTTCTTTGTGTTGAGAAGTGAATCGTACAGGTCACGGAAGAGTTCTGTATCATTGGAGAAGGTTCCGTTGATGAGCTGCATCAGTACCTGACGGATTTCTTCATCTGTGTTGTAGATCACGTTTGGATCGTATCCGCCGTTGTTTTCGTAGTTGATTACTTCGTCGGAGCTTAAACCGAAGATGAATGCGTTTTCTGCGCCAACTTCTTCTACGATCTCTACGTTAGCACCGTCCATTGTTCCAAGTGTAGGAGCACCGTTGAGCATGAACTTCATGTTACCTGTACCGGATGCTTCTTTACTTGCTGTGGAGATCTGCTCGGAAACGTCTGCTGCTGCGAAGATCCACTCAGCGTTGGATACTCTGTAGTTTTCGATGAATACAACTTTGATCTTGCCGTTGATGGAAGCATCGTTGTTTACTACGTCTGCTACGGAATTGATGAGTTTGATGATCTTCTTGGCTGTTGCGTAACCTGCGGATGCTTTTGCACCGAAGATGAATGTTCTTGGATAGAATTCCATTTCCGGATGCATCTTGATCTGGTTGTACAGATAGATAACATGCAGGATGTTCAGGAGCTGACGTTTGTACTCGTGAAGTCTCTTAACCTGTACATCAAAGATGGAGTGCGGGTCTACTTCTACACCATTGTGCTCAAGGATGTATTTAGCCAGACGCTCTTTGTTCTTGAACTTAATGTTCATGAATTCCTGGAGTGCTTTCTCATCATCAGCATAAACTGCCAGTTTCTTTAACTGTGGAAGGTCTGTAACCCAGTCCGGTCCGATGTGCTCTGTGATCCAGTCTGCAAGGAGTGGATTTGCGTGGAGCAGGAAACGTCTCTGAGTGATACCGTTTGTCTTGTTGTTGAATTTCTCAGGCATCATTTCATAGAAGTCTTTTAATTCCTGATTCTTCAGGATTTCTGTATGAAGACGTGCAACACCGTTTACAGAGTAGCCTGCTGCGATTGCAAGGTGAGCCATCTTAACCTGTCCGTCATAGATGATTGCCATCTTTTTGATCTTCTCATAATTTCCCGGATATTTTGCCTGGATCTCAAGGATGAAACGACGGTTGATCTCTTCGATGATCTGGTATACACGCGGAAGCAGTCTGGAGAAGAGCTCGATCGGCCATTTCTCAAGTGCTTCGGACATGATTGTATGGTTTGTGTAAGCAACAGATTTTCTTGTTACTTCCCATGCTTCATCCCATCCAAGTCCTTCTTCATCCATAAGGATACGCATTAACTCTGCTACTGCTACAGTCGGATGTGTATCATTCATCTGGAAGGTTACTTTTTCATATAATTTATGGATATCGCCATGTTTCTTTTTGTATTTGGCAATTGCTGCCTGGAGGCTTGCAGATACAAAGAAGTACTGCTGTTTCAGTCTCAGCTCTTTACCTGCATAGTGGTTGTCGTTCGGGTAAAGGACTTCTACGATATTGCGGGCAAGGTTCTCCTGCTCTACTGCTTTCTTGTAATCACCCTTGTCAAATGAATCAAGCTCGAAGTCTACGATCGGCTCTGCATCCCAGATACGAAGTGTGTTTACTACATCATTGTCATATCCTGTGATCGGCATATCATAAGGAATGGCTTTTACTGCCTGATATCCTTCGTGAATAAATTTGTTTCCGCCCTTTTCAGGATCGTACTCTACTCTTACATATCCGCCGAAGTGTACTTCTTTGGCATATTCCGGACGACGCAGTTCGAATGGGTAGCCGTTCTTTAACCAGTTATCCGGTACCTCGATCTGATAACCGTTCTGGATTTTCTGTTTGAACATTCCGTAGTGGTAACGGATTCCGCAGCCATATGCTGCGTAATTTAAAGTTGCGAGAGAATCAAGGAAGCATGCAGCCAGTCTTCCCAGACCACCGTTTCCAAGTGCCGGATCCGGTTCCTGATCTTCGATACAGTTAAGGTCAAATCCCAGCTCTTCGAGAGCTTCTTTTACTTCACCGTAAGCGCAAAGGTTGATCAGGTTGTTTCCGAGAGCACGTCCCATCAGGAATTCCATGGACATATAGTATACGATCTTCGGATCCTGTTCGTCGTAAGCTTTCTGTGTTGCAAGCCAGTTATCAATGATAACGTCTTTTACAGAGTAGCTTACTGCCTGGAAAATCTGCTCCTGTGTAGCTTCTTCAATTGTTTTTCGATAGAGGAATTTTACGTTGTCTTTCACGCTTTTCTTGAATGCCTCTTTCTTGAACATTTCGTTTGTCATTTCATACCTCCCGTAATGGTTTCACTGTTCACTTTATTTTCAGCAATACACCTTTCACAGCAACACGCTTCGCGATGCACAGAATTTATGCTAATCGCATAAATTCGCGCGGTATGTCTCGGGTTTTCTGTGAAATACCTGTAACTTATCAGTACCTTGTCAGTAATTGACCGAATGTTGTCAATTACAGTTTCTTAACACCCATAGTTACTGCTTCTTTGTTGATGTTCCACTCTTTCACATAACCATCGGTCTCGCCAAGTACCATTTCGTCTGCAAGTACTTCTGACTTGATCTCATCTTCGTGTGCTTTCATGACATCCTGGATCTTGTCGTTTCCGTGAGCGTATACTACGATCTTATCCATAACTTCGAAGCCGGCTTCCTTACGCATGGTCTGGATCTTGCTTATGATCTCACGTACAAATCCTTCTTCGATCAGTTCAGGTGTCAGGTTTGTATCCAGGACTACGGATGTTTCACCGTCAGATTCAGATACATAGCCTTCTGTCTGTGCTGTTTCAATAAGAAGGTCTTCTTCTGTAAGTTCTACATTGTTTCCGTTGATATCCAGTTTCAGGACACCGTTGGTTCTCAGCTCGTTCATTGCTGCTGTTCCATTGATGTCTGTGAGAGCCTGTCTGATTCCTCCAAGGAGTTTACCGTATTTCGGTCCCACTGTACGAAGCTGCGGTTTGAAGCTGTAGGAGATAAAGGATTCTACGTCATCTGCGAATTTCACTTCTTTGACATTCAGTTCATCTGCGATGATGTCAGTGTAGAATTCACTCATTTTCTTCTCAGCTTTTACATACATGGTTCCGATCGGCTGACGGTTCTTGATGTTTGCTGTATTTCTGCAGGCACGTCCCAGAACTACGATCTCCAGAAGCTCTTTCATGTCTGCTTCCAGATCTTTGTCGATCCATGCTTCGTTTACGGTTGGGAAGTCGCAGAGATGGATACTCTCCGGAGCATCTTTATCCACGCTTCTTACCAGGTTCTGATAGATATCTTCTGTCATGAACGGGATCATCGGAGCTGCTGTCTTGGCAATAGTTACCAGTGCATGGTACAGGGTCATGTAAGCATTGATCTTATCCTGCTCCATTCCCTTTGCCCAGAAACGTTCACGGCTTCTTCTTACATACCAGTTACTCATCTCATCTACAAATTCCTGGAGTGCTCTTGCTGCTTCCGGGATCTTGTAGTTTGCCAGGTCATTGTCTACAGCCTGAACAGTTGTGTTTAATCTGCTGAGCAGCCATTTGTCCATTACAGGAAGCTGGTCATAGTTCAGTTCATATTTGGTCGGGTCGAAGTTGTCGATGTCTGCATATAATACGAAGAATGCGTAAGTATTCCACAGTGTGCTCATGAATTTACGCTGTCCTTCCACAACTGCCTTGCCATGGAAACGGTTCGGAAGCCATGGAGCACTGTTGATGTAGAAGTACCATCTGATGGCATCTGCGCCGTATTTGTTCAGTGCATCGAATGGATCAACTGCATTTCCTTTGGACTTACTCATCTTCTGTCCGTTCTCATCCTGGACATGTCCCAGAACGATTACGTTCTTGTATGGTGCTTTATTGAAGAGCAGTGTGGATTCTGCAAGGAGTGAGTAGAACCATCCACGAGTCTGGTCTACTGCCTCGGAGATAAAGTTTGCAGGGAACTGCTGCTCAAATAATTCTTTGTTTTCAAATGGATAATGATGCTGTGCGAAAGGCATTGCTCCTGAGTCGAACCAGCAGTCAATAACCTCCGGTACACGATGCATTTCTCCACCGCACTCCGGACACTTCAGTGTGATCTCATCGATGTATGGGCGGTGAAGCTCTACTGTCTTGGCTCTCTCATCACCGCTCATCTCGAATAACTCCTGACGGCTTCCGATGGAATGCATATGTCCGCATTCACACTGCCAGATGTTCAGTGGAGTTCCCCAGTAACGGTTACGGCTGATACCCCAGTCCTGAACGTTTTCAAGCCAGTCGCCGAAACGTCCTTTACCGATGCTCTCAGGGATCCAATTGATTGTATTGTTATTTCTGATCAGGTCATCCTTAACTGCTGTCATCTTGATGAACCAGGATTCTCTTGCATAGTAGATCAGTGGTGTGTCACATCTCCAGCAGTGTGGATAATCATGCTCGAATTTCGGAGCATCGAAGAGCTTGCCTTCTTTGTCCAGATCTGTGAGAACCATAGGATCTGCTTTCTTTACGAAAACGCCTGCGTATGGTGTCTCTTTTGTCAGGTTACCCTGTCCGTCTACGAACTGTACGAATGGCAGTTCATAGTTACGTCCGATTCTGCTGTCGTCTTCACCGAATGCAGGTGCGATGTGAACGATACCTGTACCATCACTCATAGTAACGTAGTTATCACAGGTTACGAAATGAGCTTTCTTTTTCTGTTTTGCTGCTGCCTCTCCTGCACATGCGAAAAGCGGCTCGTATGCTTTGTATTCCAGGTCTGTTCCTTTGTAGGTTTCCAGAACTTCATATGCTTTCTCGCCTTCTTCTTTTGCAAGCTTGCCAAGGACTTTGTCAAGGAGTGCTTCTGCCATATAATAGGTATATCCGTCTGCTGCCTTTACTTTGCAGTAAGTCTCATCCGGGTTTACGCAGAGTGCAACGTTGGACGGAAGTGTCCATGGTGTTGTTGTCCATGCAAGGAAGTATGCATCTTCACCAACAACCTTGAATCTTACAACTGCGGAGCGCTCTTTTACAGTTTTGTATCCCTGGGATACTTCCTGTGCGGAAAGAGGGGTACCGCATCTTGGACAGTAAGGAACGATCTTGAAGCCTTTATACAGAAGCTTCTTGTTCCAGATTTCTTTTAATGCCCACCATTCGGATTCAATATAATCGTCATAGTAAGTTACGTATGGATGTTCCATATCAGCCCAGAAACCAACAGTAGAGGAGAAATCCTCCCACATTCCTTTGTATTTCCAGACGCTTTCCTTACACTGTTTGATGAATGGCTCCATACCGTATTCTTCGATCTGCTCTTTGCCATCCAGACCAAGTTTCTTCTCTACTTCCAGCTCTACCGGAAGTCCGTGGGTATCCCATCCTGCTTTACGCGGAACCATGTAGCCCTTCATTGTACGGTATCTCGGAATCATATCCTTGATTACACGGGTAAGTACATGGCCGATGTGCGGTTTGCCGTTTGCAGTGGGCGGTCCATCATAGAATGTATAGGTTTCTCCTTCTTTTCTGTTCTCCATACTTTTCTCAAAAATATGGTTTTCTTTCCAGAATTCTTCTACTTTTTTCTCACGGTCTACAAAGTTTAAGTTCGTATCAACTTTCTGGTACACAGTAATTTACCTCCTGTTTAAATTATTTGTATCAGACACCTGAAAATATGCAGGACGTTTATATACGCTGAAAAATATTTCCAGTGTCCTTTAAGAACGAAAATAAGCCCATAAAAAAATCGCCCTTTTGTAAAAGGACGAAGGTTTATTGACGTTCGCTATACCACCTGTTACATTGTACGGGCATCCTCTGCCGATACATGAATCTTTTAACGGGGATTTCCGTCAGCTCTTACCTGTCTGTACACCCTTCAGAGCTGCAACTCCGGAGTGATCTTCACTGCATTTACTCACCACCGGGCTCACACCCTCCCCGGTTCGCTGTCTGCTTTCCCCTGCAGTTACTCTCTCCATCAACGTTTTTGTGGACATATCATTTATTTAACTATGCGGATTCATTATAAGGTCACAAAATTCACTGTGTCAAGTATTTTTTTGAATATTAGGGTAATCCTGTTACTGTTTAATAACACTGGTTACTGTTCACTCCGTTCACAGTAACGTAGCCAAAATTCATTCCAGATTGCCTGCGGCAATGGAATTTTGGCTTGTAT
>PPYE01030615.1_pt1 | contig 17477 bp, 34 predicted proteins | sample 1559881 | NCBI WGS metagenome assembly PPYE01 (sample SAMN08240022, study PRJNA423297) | Human gut metagenome, whole genome shotgun sequencing project. | reverse complement strand
TGTCTATACATTGCAGATGAATCATTGAAATGATATTTATCAACCATGTTTTTATAATACTTTTTCTCGATAAATAAATCAACTATCATTTGTCTATCAATAGGATCGGTAATCTTCATAAGCTTAGCAGATACGGAATTGATGCGTCTTATATATTCATTCCTTTCGTTGATAACTTGCTGCTGTTCCATCATGGGTGCAATTTTATTTGGCTTATACGGATCAGCAGCATTTTCACATTTAATCCCATCATTCCCATTAGGACAGCCTAAGCCTGTCAGCTGTACATCCAATTCTTCGATACGTTCATTACATATTAAAATTGCTTTTGTATAATAGTCGTTACTTTTGCAATCCCTTTTAAACTGTTCAACTTTATCTTTTGTGCTCAATATTTCCTTTTTCATTGTTTACCAACTTTCTTCCAGTATTCGTAATCTAACTCTTTCAAAAATTTATCTTTTTTTGAAATTTTAAATAAGCACATCATAGATACACCGAATAAGCCACCAATAAATAACCCAGTAATAAATTCAATCATTTTGTACCTCCATGAGATATAAATTGCAATCATCATCAATTAAATCAATTTCTCCATTAAATAAAGTGTTAAACTTGTAATGGTCTCCATCTTCATCTTCATAAATATTAGTTAAACCCCATCCAAACTCATTGCACCAATACCAATTACCATCTATCAATTCTTCTAATTCAATAGGTGAATTGTCAAAGTGTTCTTCAATAAGTTTATCAATTAATTCAATGGCATCAATAAATTCGTAAACACCTACTTGATTTTCGGTAGGTACATCAAATGCATACTCATTTATTGTTACGATTGCTTTTTCACATTCTTCTTTATTCATCTTCATCACTCCAATCTATCGCTTGTCCACATCTGTTACAATAAATGTTTTCATATGGGTGGTTCTTTTCCGTTACTCTTGATAACTGTATATCGCAACAATTAGGGCAAACAAATTTGATATATGGTTTTTCTCCTTCATTTTCGTAATGTTTAGCTAGTATCTTTTTTGGCGCCGCCTTATCTACTAGTTCTTGTAATATATCTATGTACCATTTTGCTTCACAGTTGCATATTTTTTCAATGTCACATTCTTTGCAACATTTTTCTTTTGGGCAGGAAACTTTTATAAGATTGTTTAATGCTTCTTGATATTTATTCATCATACGTCTATCTCCTTTGTGCTAATATATCCTTTCTTCGCACATCAAATCCAATATCTCTTTAGTATAATAAATCTGTATATCGGTAGTGTAATATCCATTCTGATATGAATAACAAGGAACAAAGAACATATTATTTGGATTACAGAATCTAAACCCTGACCCTTTATTATCGTCACCATAACCTTTTACTACCTCAAATACAAGGTTATCGTCAAATTCAGTTTCCATCGCAAGCGTATCCTCTAAAGACTTAAAATCAGCAAAGTTGGATTCACAGCAATCTTGTACGTGATCATATGTAATTTTATTGCCATTGCCGAACACTATAGCTTCATCTGTAACCTGTATTATTTTCATTTTCATCTTTTCCTCCTTTAAAATGGTAAATCATCCTCTTGCAATCTAAATTCACTGTCGCTAGCATCATGTTCATTGCCTTGATTACCTACATCATAACTTGGTGTGTTAGCAACACTATTCGTTCCCTTTGGTTCTAAAAACTGTACTGCATCGGCTATAACTTCGGTCACATAGACACGTCTTCCACTCTGGTCGTCATAGCTGCGTGTCTGAATTCTTCCTTCCACACCAACTAAGCTTCCTTTATGCGTATACTGTGCCGTATTGTCCGCAACCTTATTCCAGCACACACAGTTGATGAAATCAGCGGTTGGCTGCCCTTCTGCCTTGATTCTGCGGTCACATGCCACGGTAAAGGATGTAACACTGGCCCCCGATTGTGTTTTGCGTAATATTGGATCTTTGGTTAATCGACCGACTAAAATCACTCTATTGATCATACGCCTAAAACCTCAATGTAATTGTCATCATTATTATCAAGATATTCCATCAATGCCTCAATATCTTCTATTTCGTAATCAACCGCTTCATCGTACACGATACTATAAATTATCGTGCTAAGCTGTCCGTATGTAAATTTCATTTTTATCATCCTCCATCATTTTATAAGGGCAATATCTCAGACACGTCTTTACCAATTTATATCCAATATGCCAAGGAGCTTTTGTCATTCTTTTGTTTGTTTTCTTTTCGTATTTCTTAGCACATTCTTCTATTTTTGGATGTCTACATTTATACCCACCGGCCAATCCCGTTCCTTCGTAGTTACAATATTTGCATTCAGCACATTTCATTTTCTGTCTCCATTGCGGCTTCTTTACTAATCATTTCAAACTCATACACAAATACATAAGGATTTACTTCCCATCTATATTTATCCATATTTGATTTTTTGATTGTTGAATTCCATAAATGAGAAAATCTTTTAATTCCTGTATTACAATCTTCACACTCTTTTTCCACAAACCCTATCGTATTATTATCATATCCTCCAATCAATCCAAAACCTTTACATGTTGGGCAATATTTTTTATTGATAGGATAACGATCAAAACAAGGCACACCTTCTAGCATAGCTTGCTCTTCTGTTATATCTTGCAATCGCTCTACTCTTACATTTGTTACCCGTAAAAAAATGCGTGCTGCTTCTTTTGGCATATGTATGGATGGTTTCCATTTAAATGATATTCCTAAATTTTTCAGAGTAGTCCACTTATTATCAGCCATGTAATAAAATTCTTTATATTTACTTTTAAAAAATGTTTCACGCACATACAGAACATCGTTTATTTTATATTTTGGCTTTCTAACTATCTGTGTCATTCCATTATCGCTTATAAAGGAACAATATCCATATTGGATATCATATCCACTGCCCATATTCCAGCCCAAAAACTTAAATCCCTGTGGTACATCAATAACGCGTCTTGTTACTGTTTTTCTACCATCCAAAATAGCACGCACCATTTCGGTGTTAAATAAAATCGGTTTCATAATTAATAATTCCTCTCTGTGATTGTTTTTTGAATTGATTCAAAACAGTTTACACATTTCACAATCCTTCCAGTACCGTCATTCGCGGCATATAACCAGCCACCAAATCCATTACAATAAGTACGTCCATCACGTTCTTTTTTTTCAAAACATTTATCACAATAAATACCAGATGGTACATAAATCTCTTTTTCTATGTTTATTTTCATTATTCTTCACCATTCCTCCAACATACCGTCAATATATTCCTTGGTTTCTCTTAAGATAGCCATGGCATACTCACCACTTTCTTTCATACTCCATTCATATCGTTTTGCATTCGGCGTTTCTTCTCCAATGGTTACAATAATGTGACGTAATACATTCTCTAACACTTTTAAATTATTAAGGTGTCTTCCATCAGTATTGGTTTCTCCAACGGCTTCAACATTTCCAACAAGATTGTCAATAACCTCGCATACCAATTCGCTTCTACGCACAACTTCTTGTTTTTCTTCTGTAGTCATTTTTCTTCATTCTCCTTCTAACGCAACCTTATAAAGTTGCGTTATACGATTGCAACCAATTTAGGTTGCGTTATTACATAACATCTTTTAATGTTTTTCCAGTTGAATACAGTAAATCATATGGAAAATCATTATCTTTAAGAAAATCAAAATATTCCGATGTAGATTTGAATTTTCTGATATTATCTGGCTTTGCATGTGTGTACTGAGTGCATAGAATTTCTTCTAAAGCGTCTTTGTAATTTTTTATGTCAATGTTTTTATTGGCTGTTCCCATACAAATTGTATTATTACCAAACATATTTGGCATGGCATAACGATATAGCTTTGTATTCATTCCATCATACTCTTTGAAACAATACGCTTCTAATTGTTTGATTTGTCCTGCGTGGTGGCATATTACATAAATGCTGTTCGGAAACTTTACTTTATATGCTTTACCGGCATATGTTACGATGCGTTTACGCTCTGTTTGTTTCATTATGATGCAGTTTTGTGATATAGCTATTAATTCATCGTCTGCTATGATTAGATCTTTTTTATAATCAATATTAGCATCTTGCCCAAGCATCGAACTTAAACTATCAATGAGTTGCTTTATGCTTACTGCTTTAAAATAGTTTTTTTGCTTATCACTAACAAGCATTTCCGCATCTTCTACTTGATCAGAAATTCTAAAAATCATTTCCATTAAAATATCACCTCTCTTGTTGATATACATGTATTTAATCTGTCTAACAGCTCCAAAGCTTTGTAATTGTTAACTTCACTGTTTAAATAGACGAAAATGTCATCTTCGTAGATTTTCCTTTCTTTATTACCGAGCATCATCATTATTTCTTTAATTCCTAAATCATTAAGACTATCTTCATCGCATAATCCTCCACTATAATCGATCAATCCATAATAGTACAATCCTGGCGACACTTTGGAAAAATCAAGCATATTTAACAACTGATCAAGATTTTCTATACCTTCATCATTTTCATCGACCACTACGATGCAACTTGACATATATGCATCCTCATACATAGTTCCTAGTTCTCCATCTTCAAAAGCATTCAAAATTTCTTTATCTGATAATAAATTTCCTTTGCCTAAATAATCACCGTCTGTGATCTCGCTAAATTCTTTCCAACTTTCCAAATACTCTGATAAAATATTTGGTTTTAGTCCTCTTAACCTACGGCCTGTATTTGTATATTCCATAAATTGATATTCAAAAGGAGCGTCGTTAACTTCTATTATTGCGTCTTTAGAAAAACAATGTATTAACACCTTAAGCATCGCATTTTCATTGTAATTAAGTGCATCTCTTGCGTGATAGTCATTAATTAATCCACTAAATAGATAAAATTCATCATTTTGAAATCCGTTGTTTCTGGCATGTCGTATCCCATCAAGCAAATTGTCAACCGACCCTTGGTCTTTACAGTGCTCACATAATTGTTTTACGTACCAACCATATGTATCTCGCTCCAAGTCAATTTTGGGGAATGATATGTAATGTTTCAAATCGCTTAACAACGCTAACACCTACCTTTATCTCGCCGTGTAGCAAAGCACTGATGTGCTCTATTACCACGTTGGCCATCTTTAGGTTTGTGACCATATACTGAATATTTCCGGCTGCAGCTTGTGCTTCGCAGCTCTTTTCTGTTGGATGCTTGTCTAAATCAAACTTATAGGCATCACCGCGTAATTTACCGACGATTTTTTGGCCATCCTTTACCACCACATACACATCACCTTCATACTCACTATTTGCTGAATCAATATACACACATTCATCTAACTGCTTGAATGTTTTTTCTAATAAGATGCGCGTCTTGTTATTGTCAACGCAACCGATAAGCACAGGTGTATAATTCTCATACTTTTTAAGAAGTTCTAGGATTTCATCTTTCGTTATGTAATGATCAATTGATTCACAAATGTTTCCATAAAACGTATTGATTTTCTTTGCTAATGCGTTTGCCTTATTTTCTCCGATATCGTGCTGTTGGTACGCTTGACGTACCATGTTCTTTTTTTCTACGATATCGCCGTCAATTAAGACCATTTCACTGCCTGTGTGCATGAGTAGCTTTGGTAAATCCCTAGCCACCAGGGAGCCGGTTCCGCCGACCCCCACAATGATAAATACGTATTTCATACTTTTAACCTTTTGCGTGTTTTTGAAAAGACACTACTAACATGTTGTCATCTTGAATGTAATCATATGAGACAGACCCGGAAAAATCATAAAACCCATGTCGAAGCATTTCTTTAGAAATCTCATCAGTAGAGTATTCCTTTTCATCCTGGAAAACGTGAGTTACATCCTGCTCACTGTGGTTAAAGAACATTCCGAAAGGAAATTTATATTTATTTTCCTTTACTTTTGCTTCTTTCTTGTCTGTTTTGGTCGCTTTTGGTTTTGCTTCTTTTTTAGGTTTTTCCTGCTTTTCTACTTCTGCAGGCTTTAACATACTCATTAAGTCCATTATTCTACCTCCCTGTTTGGCTGATTAAGGTATGCGCATGCTGCTGTGGTATCATCTTTTTGATATATCAGCATTCTGTCATTGAAACTTAATAACACTTGATCTTCTTTTTCCAACTCAATGATTTTAATTACATCGTCGATATACACTTTAACGTTAAGTTTACTTCCTTTTACTAATTTTCCGTCTAATGTAATGTCAAACTCATTTGTTTCTGATGCTGCTTTTGCTCGGAGTTCGTTATCATTTAAAATTTGTAATTCGTTTGTGTATCCTCTCAGCATCTTAAGTGATTCTAACAAATGTTTTTTGTTGACAGTAATAGCGCATACTTGATTGATGTTTAGTTGCGGCATATCCATTGCTACAACCATCAATGATGTATAAAACAATTGACCTTCGCTGTTTACAAACGCTGCTCTTTTCCCGTCGGTCATGCATGTATTAGTATCTTTTATATACTTGAATGCTTCTTTAGGCACGCAAATAGTGTTTTTTATGCCGGTATCGGCCTTGCGTATATAAATGCACTTAGAATCTGTGATGAGATATCCTGTAGGTGTTATGTTAACACCATTAAGCTGTACCCTTGTTTGATCATTGCCAACAAATTTTTGCCCAGGTTCAAAGTCATTTGAGTTAACACTAATTTGTATTGTGTTATCACCAAGACTTGTATCCGGTATACATGCATCTGTCATATTAGCTAATACAATTTTGCTTTTTGGCATTTTGACAAATATCTTATTGTCTTTTATTGTTAAGTCAAAAGATACAAACATAGATAAAGTGTGACAATCCTTCTTACTAAGCGTAAACGTCATTTCATCGTTTTTTTCATCGGCATTAAACATAGTGATAAAACCATAGTCATTTTCTGTGTTATGTATTGTAACCACACCATTTTTAACCTCTATGCGATTTGTGGTCATGGCATTCTTAAACATTGATCCTATAAATTTCATACTATGCTACCTCTTCCATGCACATTTGCACATTTTTTTGTTCGATACCATGCAGCATAAATATATCTTTCAACGCTGTTTCAACCTCATCCGGCATTTCTTCTGGTACAAGCATATAATTGATCATTTCCTGTTCGCATACATGTGTTGTCTTGTTTACTTCTTTTGTTAAACTGCTTAATGTGATACCTTGTGCTTTCATGCGCTTATACATGGTCTCGTATGTTTTTTGCTTCATTGCTGTTCTCCTTTCAGTTTCTCCATCATAGCTTTGATTTCATCATCATCTACTTGTTGACTTGTTGTCTCAATAACATCTTGGTTTTCGTACCATTCAGGAAGTTGTTTATTAGTTTTCATAGGTGTAGGCTTATTTAAATAACTTTCAAATTTATTACCGAACAATGTTTCTGGTCTTATGTACTTACACATTTTAGGATCCGAAAGCCATTCATCACATTTGATATCAATTACCTTTTTGAAGTCGTCGATTGCGAAACCTTCGTTGTACCTCGCTTTGATCTTCTCTTTTGTTTTTTTAGATTTATAGCGATACTGAGTTCCTGCTTTCTCGTTCAAATAATCAATGATTTCTTTGTACGGTATATTATCTTCGATGTCCTCTTTACCAGTAGGTACGTCGTCGGAAACATCTGTTTCAGACAATATATCTTCACTAACCTTACCTAACCTAACCTTACCTAACCTAGGTGTACAATTTGTATCCAATATGTATCCATTCTGTATACAACCTTCATTTCTAACGGTATATGCCTTGTTTTTCTTGATTTCAAGCATATCTTTTTCATGCTCATATGCAGTAGGTTTATATCTATCTTTTTGAATGTAGTTATGCATTTTCCAATGCTTAATCACACATATTCCAGTATCAAATAAATAGATGAATTTTTTTATAAGTAGGAGCTTCATATCATCTTCTGAAGCCCCTATCATTTTTTGTACTCTTTTTGGATTTCCAAGAAAACCGTCATCATCAGCTTTCATTCCTAAATGGAAATATAAAGCCTGTGCTGATAAAGGCATATCTTGAAAAGCATCACTATCTATTATTTGTGATGTAAACATTCGTCTTTCTGCCAAATTTCCACCTCAATTCAATTGTTTGCATCCTTGCCAAAAGCCTTTCTTATTTATACTTTCTTCTTTGTTTTTATCCATATATTCAATGTATTTCCCCGTGCCATATCTATCGATTTTTTCTTGCCGATCGCATAAGATTTGCTGTATCATCTCATCTTGCATACGGAACGGATAATAAAATCTCTTGTATTCCTTTTCGCGTGTATAACAATTTTTAATATCCTTACCTATGTTGTATCGATAAGATAAATGCTCTTTGCCATTGTGATCACTAATGCGGATGCTATTACATACCCCATAATCAAGTTTGAGATAAATGCTATTTGTTGAATAGGCATCATATCTGTGTATTATTACACCTTTTTCGATTAGTTTATTAGCTATGTATTCAGCTTTTTCAGCTATACTACAATTTTTCACTGTCTACACCTCTTTTATATCAATGCCGTACTTTTCTGCCATCATCCGCTTTTTCAATTGGTATATGGGAGTTTTAACACCTTTAGCATCCTCAACAATCAATTGGCCATAACTATCGTTATATACAAAGTCTGCATAATATCGTATAGCTGTTCCATGCTTACTTTTAGCAATCAACTCAAACGGTACCTGCAGGCGGAGATTTGATATCTCTCCAGCCTGTTCTAGTAACCGTAATTCTCGATAACGTGATGCCTCATGCTTGCTGTCAAATGTGATGCCATCTATTTCTGTTTTAACCGCTCCATATTTGTTCTTTTTAGGCTTTATGGGAGGTGTTTGCGCAGAGGTATACTTACGTCCGTCTGGGTAGTTTATCATACTAACATGTCACGATAATAAACCGTGTCTATGCCAAGTTGTTCAGCATACCATAACGTTTTATCAATGAGCTTCCCCATCTCTTCTTTGTTCATTTTGCTGGACCCTATAAACACTTTACACCGTGCCCATCTAGTACCGTTCTCGCGGTTTTCATAACCGAGTACCTGTAATGCTCTGACTTCTTGTTTGAGCGTTTCTAGCGCTTCTGCAAGGCATGTAATGTATTCAAACTTGGCACCTGCCTGCGATAACAATATGCAGTACATATCCCAGTCATCATCTGAGGATGCGTTTGGGTGCTGCGTTATCTCATGGATCAGCGCCCACAAATAATTATTTTGATTAATGCTGCGTTTGTTTTTAACCTCAGCAATCTCTAATGTATAAGGCTTTTTTTGTAAGTCTTGACAGTATCGTTTGTAATGATAATTTGATACTTCAAATGTTACTTCAAGGTTTCCATCCTCATTGATTGCTTTGCGTAGATAATTAGCAACTATCTTTGTCTTAGCCATCTTTACGATACCTCAACTTGGTTTCATCCCAATCAGGATAATGACGTTTTAAATGCTCTCTCATGGCTAATTTATACCTATCTGTATGTTGACCTTGGTCAGCTTGCTGATGGCATGTTACGCATCCGCAGACAAGATTTTGAGGTATGCCTAAGCCACCGGCTCCGCGGGATATATAGTGGCATATTTGAGGATGTGAGAGGTGACGACCGCACCATATGCATTTATCGCCATCTCTCTGTCTTACTTCTGCTCTTACCTTAGCGCTTATGTCGCAAGCTTTGCTGCGTTTACTTTTTCCCATACTTCTTTTCATACTCCTGTATTAAAGCTTTATACGCATTCACAAGGTTGATCATTGTTTGCAAATCAGTAGATGCATCTTGTGATACAATACCAAAGTGTTTCTTTAGCCAAGTTGCTGTAGCATCACTTCGATAATCAATTCCCATGGCATCCATTTTTTTTCTTAGCGATGACCATTCCAATGTCCATACATTGAGTTGCTCTTCTGTATTATTTTTATTGTTTTGTTGCTCTTTTTGCTCATTTGAATCAGCATCTTTTGTATCATCAATATTAAATAATCCGTTTAATGCGTACTTACGGGCATATGACGATGTGGATCCTGTAATTTGACTTTCATCCATACCTTTTTTAGCCACACTTTCACGGGCATATGCACAGCATTTGATTGTTTGGTCACTTTCCCAATCATACAATTCAGCAACAGCCTTTATGTAATGCCATCCATCATAAATTTCAGCTTCATCACTAATAATAAGGGTTGTCTTGTTTTTTTTACATAACGGCTTAACCGCCTCAAGGATGTCCTCACAATTACGATAGTTATATTTCCCAAACTTGTTATACTGATTTTTTGGTGCTTTTAATTCACACTGTATACTTGATAATTTCTCAAGTAGCGATATAGTTTTTTCTGTCATGCTTGTTACCTCGCTACTCAGCTGTTTCAGTGTCACACTGGTTATCACTGCACTCTGCATGTTTACTCCTGTAGTAAGGGCACCATTTGTTTACGTTACAATAATTATCACAACGATTATCAGCACCTTCACGCTTTACGATGCTATGTTTGTCATCAAGCATTAAATTGTCAAAATATGCTTTTGCATCACCTTCTGTTTTGAATAACTTCACAGCCGATTTGCGACCTTTTTTCATAATTGCATATGTATCATCCTTATGCCAGCGTTCTGTTGGTGTACAGTTTGGTAAATCTGCATCATCCATTTGCTCACAATCACTCAATTCTTCAAATCGTTGTTTTATCCATTCTTCAATTTCTTTAAAATCATCATCCGTAAAATCCCATCCAATACGATATACAGGGTGTTGAGGATAATTACCGCCCTGCAGAGCCTTTGTTTTACTATGGTCTTTTAGCATGGCCACAATCTCGCCTCTGTTTGCATCAAAACCAATTTGTCGTAACATCCAACAATAAATGAGTGTTTGCTTGCGGTACTCATCCCAATCATTTTTTAGTACCTTTTGAACGCTTGCTGTCTTGTAATCCGTTACTGTTCCAGTTGCATCGTTGTAAAGGTCAAAAATGCCACTTAATTTATAGCCATTCAGCATATCGACTACAAATTTATTTTCTTTTAATTCTTCCAACTCTTCCTGTGATTTTTCCAAGATGCTGTGTACAGCAGTACCAAATATTAACCAAATCATATCTGATACGTCTTGCTCTATTTCATCGTCATGTCTACGCTCTAAGATTGCTTGACATGGCCCTTTTAATAACGCCGTAACGCTGTACTGCTTAGGTGTATATTTGTGATTGCGTGTAACTGCATCAACTAACGGTGCAGGCAGATTGTATTTGTTTGTTATCTTCATTTGTTTTTCTCCTTGCTTAAATGCTTGATATAGTCGATTATCGCCTTTAACTTTTCATTTGCCATTTCGTAAGTTAGATAAATGGTATATGATTCATCAGCATTTTTATTATTTATCCATCTGTTTAAATGAATATCCACCCAAACCGACTGTGTATGAGGGGAATACTCAACAAAAATATCATGTTTTTTACATTCATATGCTACTGCTATTAATTCACCCAGTAATTCAGCTGTTGTCTTCATCCTCTTTCCTTTCTCTCCACTCTTGCTCTTCATGGAGTGCTTTAATATCTGCCAGCTCATTTACTGACAAATCGTCGCTGTAATACTCATCTGGTCCTTTGGCTGGCATAATGTCACCTTAACGTAAAGTACAACTCTACTGCTCCTATATAAGCTAGCAGCAATATAATCATTCGCCACGCTAAACCGTAAGTGATTTGTATCCATAGCTTAAATCTTTTCATGATGTTACCTTATTAGCAGCAATGATATCTTCTAAGATATCTTTAGGGCACGTATATTTCTCAATGATTTCGTTAACATCATCAAGATATTTGCGTTTGATTGCTTTGTATGAGCGTACGCCAAATTTATGTTTAATTTCACGTCCGATATCTGCATATACTCGACCACGCAGTGAATCATCACAATATGCTGGTGTGCCGTGTCCACCTAAAATTTTAGTACCGAGCTGTCTAACTGCTTTTTGGACATCGTCACATTCTACTGGTAAAAGAGGAATGTCTTTTTTAAAGTTTTGTAAGTCATTATTAACTTCTTCAACCCGTCCTGCTGTTTCACTGGATAGTGCTAAAGCAATTCTTGCTTGCTCTGCCAATGATGGAACTACAGTTTTTCTGAAATAAGAATCAACAAGTTTGTCGTATAGTTCCCATGCCTTATCTGTATTTAGTGACTTGGCATGGAGGAAAGCGCCTTTTTCTGTCCACAAATACATTGATCTGACTTTTTGATTTTGCGTTCCGCAATTTGCGGATTGCAAAAACGATGATAGTTCATCGCCTTGAAGAAAGAAATAATGTTTACCTTCTTGATAACGTTCTTTATTTGCATTGAAATTTTGAGAAATACGTTTAACTGACGTGTCATAAGATTCTGCCAGTTGTTGAGTGTTCAGAATTCTTTGATTCTGATATGTAACGATTTTTAATTCATTCATTTTTTTCAATTCCTTTCTGAAATATGTGATATGATTGTGTAATAAAGAAAGGGTGGTTTTGTGAAATTGATTGATATCATATTTTGGTTTTTAGTGCTTTGGCTTTGTATAAACTTATATTTACTTATTAAAGTGAAACGACTTCGCAATCTTTATATGGCTTTTTTTACTCAAGAGAGTAGTAAAGCACTAAGGTGTAAAAAAGAAATAATTGATATTTTCAAGATTGCAGGATTGAAAAGTAGTGAAATCGGATTTGCTCAACCAGTAGGTTACAACATGATTGAATCAGGAAATGCAAAGGTATGGTCCAACATGTTTGTTAATGATAAAAGGATCGTACGTGCTGTACTCGATGATTTCGAGGAAGCGAACGGTATTTTTGCATCAAGATTAAGAAATACATTAAATCCTTTTTATTGGTTGCTCCGTATCATTCTTCTTCCTAAATATATAATTACGTATCTAGGCATAAAAACAGATACCTTTATTACAAAGCTAGTGCAACTCATTTATTGGGTATGGGTTGTTTTTTATGCGATATACAATTCTCAAGTTAATGCATTTATTCAATCTTTGATATCCAAAGTTTTTAACTGATCTATCCGTTCTTTTCTCCAACTTTTTATAAGTACTAAAGCGATATTGTCTAATAACATCCACCAAAATAGTAATTCTTTGATTGCTTCCATTTTAATTCACTCCCTTGCTTTTTACCTTTGATTCCCTTATAATAAAAATGAATCTTTATATAAAGGTTTGATGTTAGACACTCGTTAGTTTGGTAGACGGCTGAGTGTCTTTTATTTTGCGTTCTTGATTTGCCATGCGACTAATGTCAGATTCATTTATTCCTGTCAGTTGTAATAAATATTTGTAGTAAATTTTGCCTTCTAGGTTTTTCTTGCCATCTTCAATGCATTTTTGCCTACAGGCATCAAATAATCTAACTGCTTTGTCATTCCCGCAACGCATAAAATTTCTGATGTCCGTTTTAGTTAGATAGATTTTATGCAATATCATTTCACGTTCGATGTTTAAATCATCTCGATACTTTTGCCTCAATGTTTTCAACTCCTTTCTTGTCACTTTCAATAGCTCGCCTTGATACCTCTTTCTAATCGATGTAAAATTGAATTTATGAAAGGGGGTATTAAAGTGACAGATAACCAAAAACGCGCTCACGATTTAGCAATCCTTTATATGTATGCTGAAATCAAAAACGGTTCAATAACTGTTGACAATGATGAAACTATTCATGCTATTTCTTTTGTCAGCGAATATGAAAATATCTATGGCTCATTGTTAGAAGCTATTGAATCTAGCGATGAAATACGTTAGTCTTTGATTTTTTAGATAGAATTTTCTTTAATTCAATCTGTAACAAACTTGGAATTTCTTTAACATCTGATTCACTTAGGCCTTGTTCTTCACATACCGTTAATATGTGATCTATCAAGGCTTTTGTCTTTTCACTGCACTGTGCTTTTTCTAGCATGATTAAGCACTCTCCTTTCATAGTAAATCTTTGATATCTACGCCAAAGTAATCGGCCAAAATCTTGAGTTTATCTGCTTTTGGAACACTTCTACCAGATTTCCAATAACTTAAAATAGCTTGGGAAATTCCGGTTTCTTTTGAAACTTGATACGATGTTTTGCCAGTTTTTGTTAACAACTGCTCAAATTTTTCGTACAAAATATCACCTCCTTACTTGTATTACTTAACAAATGTGATATACTTTGTTTGTACAGTTAACCATTAACATAAGTTAATAAATGCTATCGGTATTTCACATTTGTTAAATACATTGTTAGTATATAACCTTTAGCGTGTTTAGTCAATACTTTTTAATTAACTTTTGTTAAAACTTTAAGGAGTGTGAAACAATGTATGAAAGATACGCTAAACTGTTAGAAGAAAAAAACTTAACATCGTATCAAGTTTCAAAAAATACAGGTGTATCCCCTCAAATTCTTAGCTATTGGAAAAATAAACGCAGCAAACCAAGTTATAGAAATCTGAAGAAAATAGCTGATTATCTTGCGGTAGATGTTGATTATCTAATGGGAGAATCTGACAATAAGTTAATAAAGCCAGAAAAAAAAGAGCACCAAATTCAAATGCCTTTATTCACCCGCCTGTCTTGTGGTACAGGTAGCTTCGTTGATGATGATGTTATCGAATATATATCTTTACCGGATACCATCCTAAAACCTAATAAAGAATACTTTGCCAATTACGCAAAAGGTGATAGTATGATAGGTGCAGGAATAAATGACGGCGACTTGTTAGTATTTGAAAAAACTAACGTGCTTGATAACGGCAGTATCGGAGCGTTTTGCGTCGATAATGAAGAGGCCGTATGTAAAAGGATTAGAAAATCCGAGCAAGGCTTAATCATGTTATTGCCAGCCAACGAAAAATATGACCCAATTATCGTTGATGTAGAAAATACATGCTTTAGAATAGTTGGCAAATTAGCTTTAGTTATTAGTAAAAGGTAAACACATCTTTTAAGGTGTTTACATAAATTTAAGAAAGGAGGGGGAAGAATGAAAACATGGAAACTCGTTTCAGGCATTTTATCTATTGTATTGTGTCTGTTTGTCCTTTTGCAGTCATGCGCAGCTGGTGCATCTAATGCTTTAGCTGAAACTGGTGAGGTTAGTGGAAGTGCTGGATTGATTGTGTCAATCATGATGTTATCAGGCGGTATAGTTTCAATCGTCACTCGCAATGGTTCTAAAGGTGGTAATATTGCACTAATTGTACTTTATGGTATCGCTGCTTTATGTGGATTTACACTTGCTGGATCTTTTGGTGACCTGTACATATGGTCAACATGGTGCTTGATTTGTGTTATTTTAGCAGTAGTATCTTTAGTTAAAATGAAGAAATAAAAAAAACACCCACCGGTGGCATCCGGCGAGTGTAAATAGAAAAATGTGACTTGCTCGGTCTACACTTTTTCTGTACCCATTTTACCATAAAAAGGAGGGTATGACAATGGCTGTAAAAAAAGATGAACGAATGGTACGTAGCAAAAAGATTAAAGAGAAGATGGTCAAAAAGGTGACTTACAAGTGTGAAGGTAGCTATGTAGACCTAAACGGCACACCACATCGTTATCACAAAAGAGGATTTGCGAGTAGCGCAGAAGCAGCCGAATGGGAACGCGAATTTTTGTTAAAAATGAGAACAGAAATTGATACAAATATGACTATGAATGATGTTTTTGTTTTATACTTGGGCTCAAAGAAAAATATCGTTAAAGACAGAACATATTGGGAGTTGCAAAAAACATATAAGCGCTATCTTTATCCTTATTGGGGGGATTTAAGATTACGTAAAATACGCATCGAAAATATACATGAATTTCAATCGTTTTTGCTAAATGCTAAAACCATTAAAAACACCCTGTACTCTAACGCCATGATATCAACAATACAAACAAGGTTAAAGTCGATATTACGTTATGCATCTCATAACGGATATATATCTGACCCTAAATTAACAAACTTTAATATTGTAAAAAGAAGTAACGAACCGAAGAAAGAGATGTGTTTTTGGCATCCAAATGAATACAAACAATTTATAAGCGTAGTAGATGATCAAGTGTATATAGCGTTGTTTAATGTACTTTATTGGTGTGGGCTAAGAATCGGCGAAGCTTTAGCATTACGTTGGTCTGATGTAGATTTAAAAGCTAAAACTATTTCCATCAGTAAGACTTATACCAAACACAGGCGGCAAACCACAACACCTAAGACACGTAACAGCTATAGGGCTGTAATTATGCCAAACGAATGTTTTTTGTCTGTACAAGCACTTTATGAGCGTCATAGCAGTATCATAGGTTTTGATAAAGATAAGCTTTTATTTAATTTTGATAAGCCACTTGATGATAATTCAATACGCTTAAAAAAAGATAAGTGGATAGCCATTGCTAAAGTTCCCAGAATACGTATACACGATTTTAGACACTCTCACGTATCTCTTTTAATCAATTTAGGATTTAGTCCATTTGATATAGCAAAAAGGTTGGGACATACCGTAGAAATGGTCAATGACGTGTACGGGCATTGGTTTGATGATGCACAACAAAAAATGGTAGATAAGCTTAACACCATTACTTAAGACAATAAAAATTTGGTGTAAATTTGGTGTAAATTTCTAAAACATACAGACAAAATCTAACGAAATATCCCTCTTTTAACCATATAATACACCAAAAAAACATATAAAATACTGATTATATGAATCCCTGAGGGGTCACCATTACATAAACAAACGGAAATTTAATAAAATTTCCGTTTTTTATATTTCTATGCCGCTCTTCTGGACCCACAATAAGAAAGCTTGCTCTGCCATAGCATATCATCTATGGTGCTCATATGATAATTAAAAAATGAAAGAAAAACGATCTTTCATTCATTAAGCTAAATTTTCATAACAGGCAATTAAATGAGCAATGAGTTGTTCCTTCCCTACATCTAACACAAATGCCAGTTCATCACAAAGGCGCTCCTGAATACGCTCCAAACACTCCTGATTTTTCATGCCACATTTTCTTTCTGCATATTTCCAATTCATTAAATAAATATAAACATCCACCAGTGCATTCATATCAATATTCGAATAATTCCGCATTTTTAAAAGTTCACTTAATTCTTTTCCATAATCCGCGTGAATCGCCGGATGAAAAATTCTGTCCAGAATCAATCGCGCTGTAGCAATATCCATGATTTCTCTGACACCGGCCTTATCCATATTTTTATATGGAATGACGCTTTGGTTGCCATCTAAAGATATCATCGTGATACGATCACTTTTACGGTCATATTCCGTGATGGTACAAATGCCCAATGTGGGATGAAACACTTTTTTTTCGTTAGTTGTCATTTCCTTACCTCATATAGTAAGTGTATGCTTTATTTACACGCTTGTCAAACGAATTCTTTTTTAAAACACTTGCTATTTGAAATTATTATGTTATAC
>PPYE01644238.1_pt1 | contig 17478 bp, 16 predicted proteins | sample 1559881 | NCBI WGS metagenome assembly PPYE01 (sample SAMN08240022, study PRJNA423297) | Human gut metagenome, whole genome shotgun sequencing project. | reverse complement strand
GTATGATGATGCGTGGCGGCCAACGATGCACGTCTTTTTAAAAAACATGGCGGCACCGCTCGAGATTGAAAAAGTGGCTAGTATCGGCCAATGGCAGTACGTGGGACAAGACCATCGCGGCATGTATTGGTATGACGTTCGAACGTTAGCCAGTGCCAGCGAAATCAAACAAACGCTACAGCCAGCACTTGACCATAGCGTTACCGTATCGATTTTCAGCTGGCTGGGATTAGCACCAATTGGTTATCTTTAGTAAAAAAGGACGTGGGATTATGTGGCGGCATCGGTTTTTAATTAAGGGTTCAGAACAGGAGTTAACGTGGCTAAACGGCCTCGCAGCCCGGCATTATTTATTGACGGGGATTCATGGGAACTGGTATCAATTTAAAAAAGTTGAGTCGACCTACCGTGTCTTCAGTGAATACGTGGCGCAGGATGTTTCGACGACGGTGACTGACCGCAACAGTGCGTTTCAAGTGTTGACGACGGTCCCTGTGAAGGGGGCGGATGTCGACGTCATCTATACGGGGAGCGACCAGCCGAGCTTGCAACAGACTAAGCTGGCTCCCAGCGACCCGCAAATGCGCCTGAAAGTTGCGTTGCAGTTGCGCGATCAGGCGATGAACACGATCAATTTGAGTTTGTACGCCGGGGTGATCGTCTGGGGCTTGTTCCTGGTACTTTTGATTCAGCGGCAACAACTCGACTTGCTAGGGCCTTGGCTGCTGCTATTGTTGGTAGGACTATTAGCCATTTTTGGACTGTATCGCATCTCCGGACGGTTACAGTTGCAAATCAGTCAGTTGCGCCGAGAGACTGAGCAGTACGACGGCGCGTGGATGCCAACGATGCACGTCTTTGTGAGTCCGTTAACGGCAGAGTTGGATGTTGAAGCGCCAGAACTAAAATCTTTAGGTCGGTGGACCCTGGTCGGCCATGACAAGCGCGGCAAGTATTGGTATGATGTCCAAACATTGGCCAGCACTTCCGAAATCAAGCAAGTGATCCAGTCAGTAACCGCTGACCAAGTACACATCGACATTTTCAGTTGGCTGGGACTGGCACCAGTCGGTTGGTTTGTCTGATTAGTTTTTTTATCTGGACTGACAGGCCCTTAATTGAACATAGACGTAAACGTCACTTTGTAGTCGTTACGATGAAGTGGCGTTTTTTTGACGTCCAATGGTGGGGATTAACCCGCTAAGTGATCGGAATTTGTTTGTGGGGTGCCAAGCCAATTAAGCAGGTCGTTACTGCACTTTAAGGCGCATCGCTAGCGGCATTCAAGCGGGGTTAGTCAATCAGCTAAAAATAATATAAATAATAATAAGTGACACACAAACATAATAGTAGTATTCTAGTATAAAGGACAAAGCTGGAATGTGCGGAGTATTGACGTATTTTCCGCCAAATAAGAAGATAGGCGCAAATTTAACAATGAAAATTTTTTTATTCGTCACAAATATTTCATATAATCGGGTTACCGTAGACAGTACAAGCTCGATTGGATTTAATGTGGTCGGACTAAATATGCAGAAAGCTTAGTGAGGTGATTTTGATGCGACTCAAGGATTTGACAGGTGAGACTTTTAGCCGTTTGACTGTGCTCGAACGGGCTGAAAGTGCACCTAATGGTAATGCACGGTGGTTGTGTCAGTGTTCATGTGGTCGACAGGTAGTTGTCGATAGTTATCGGTTACGGAAAGGAATTACGAAAAGCTGTGGTTGTTTACGCGCGGATGTCAGTCGGAAGAATATTTTCGAGAATCCCCAAACACGTAAAAACATGGGACGGAGTGATAACTTACCGCTATATCAAGGAACTTCAGTCGATCGATTGAAGCCGAATAGCCGTAACCGGAGTGGCGTCATTGGGGTATCCTTTGACCGTTGCTCACAAAAATGGGTGGCCCGGTTAATGTATCGTGGTCGGTTAGTATTAAATCAACAATTTGCAGATATGGACGATGCAATTATGGCGCGCAAGCAAGCTGAACAACGCTATGTGATGCCCGTATTGAAAGAATATGAAGAATCAAGTACGGACTAGGCGCGTACATACATTTAAGCACTCCGAATAATCGGGGTGTTTTTTTGTTGGCTGAGCATGAGTCGAATTCGGGCAATCTTTAAGGGGAATCGTTCGGCAATCTAATAATTACCCAGATTATTTCCCGGGAAATAAGTACGTTAACTTTACGATTGTGGTCGTACTGGGGTTAGATGTAAGGCCTCGATTGGCTCATTTGATTAGGTCGTTAGGATACTAAGCGAAGAAGGTAGGTTGAAAAATCAACTGGCGAGATCACGTAAGCAGGAAATATGCACTGAAGTTAAGCCACGAAATAGTGTCGTCAGGTCAGGACATTGCGCCAATCTACTACTCATCTTCGTGGATACTTAATTAGCTTAACGAGCGAGAATAACTGATGTTGCAGCGTTTCAAACCGTTAAGCTAAAATAGCAGAAAAATTGACTCGCCAGTCATTGACTTACGAGTCAATAGTGCGTATGATAGCGGCAACAATACAACCGAGTTGCTTGTTGATGAGCTCGGATGATGGGAGTGAGTGGTATGGCTAATGAACCAGTGTTAAAAATTACGCATTTACAGAAACGGTTTGGCAAGTTCAATGCGTTAGCTGATATTGATTTTGAAGTTGGGCCGGGGGAAGTGTTTGGTTTTATTGGCCCGAACGGTGCGGGAAAGTCGACAACGATTCGGGTATTACTGGGGATTTTGCGGGCGACTAGTGGTCATGCGCTGATTTTTGGCCAAGATGTCTGGCGAGAGAGCGTTGCGATTCACAAGCGGTTGGCGTATGTTCCGGGCGATGTCTATTTGTGGCCGAATTTGAGTGGTGGTGAAATCATTGACCTGTTTTTGAAGCTGAACGGTGGGCAGCATACCGCGAAGACGGATGCGTTGATTGATAAATTTGAATTGGATCCGCGTAAAAAGGCGCGCACCTATTCTAAAGGTAATCGGCAAAAAGTGGCCTTGATTGCGGCCTTTTCAACGGATGCGGACTTTTATATCTTTGACGAGCCGACTTCCGGATTAGACCCGTTGAATGAACAGACGTTTCAAAACGAGGTTCTGGCGTTAAAGCAACAGGGGAAAAGTGTCTTGCTGTCGAGTCATATCCTGTCGGAGGTTGAAAAAATGTGTGACCGCATCGCGATTATTCGTGAAGGACGAATCGTTGAGACGGGGACCTTGGCCGAAATGCGCCATTTAACTCGGACAACGGTGGACGTTCAGACACAAGAGGCCTTGACCGATTTGGCAACATTACCGGGCGTTCATGGCGTCACTGCGCGGCACGGCAAAAATCACGTCAGTCTGGCAGTCGATGCGGACCAACTGAGTGTCGTCATGCAATATTTAACGCAGCGGCAACTGTTAACGTTGACCACGACACCGCCGACTCTCGAAGACTTGTTCATGCGCTACTACACCGCTGATGAACCACATGATGACGGGAAGTGATTCGGATGAAGGGGCAATTAGGTGCACAGACGGGGACACTGATCCGTTTTAATCTAAAACGAGATTGGAAGAAGAACTTGATTTGGATTGCGGTAATGACCGGCTTATTCGCGGTGATTGCAGCTAAGTTTGACGGAATTTATGGGACTCAGGCCGCCTTAAATGAAATTGTCAAAACCCTTAAGATGCCGGCGATGGTCGCCTTATTTGGCGCTTTTACCGCAAAGGCACCGTATACGACAGCCAAGGTGTTTGCGACTGAAATGGTCGTTTTTATGGCGCTGTTCATGGTGATTATGAATATCATGATTGCGGTCGCTGCGACCCGCACTGACGAGGATGACGGCCGATTAGAATTGATCCGAGCACACGCGGTCGGTCGCCTCGCGCCGCTGTTCGCGGTTGCGACAGAACTGACCATCTTAAATGGCTTAGTTGGCGTGCTCTTTGGATTGGGCCTGCAAGTGGCACAACTGCCTGGTGCAACGACGACCGGTAATTGGCTGATTGGCCTGGGCTTAGGCACACTTGGCTGGGCGTTTGGGATGCTGACGCTCTTGCTTGCTCAGGTCGCAACCAGTGCTAGTGGGACCACGATGCTTAGTTACGTGGTTCTTGGCGGTATGTATATTGCGCGAATGGGAACGGACGTCAGCCACCCCCGCCTCACTTGGTGGATTCCCTTTGGCTGGATTGAAAAAATGGACGTGTATCAGACGGCTCGCTGGCTACCGGTCGGTTTGTACGGGCTGATGGGTCTAGTGTGCTTAGCCGTGGCACTAGGATTGAGTGCCCAACGTGATGTGGGTGCCGGATTGATTAGCCCGCGTCGTGGCCGGCGTCAGGCGAGCTTATGGCTGCGAGGACCGGCGACGTTATTATGGCGGCAATCACGGGGCATGATGATTGCCTGGTTGCTCGGTAATTTCATTTTAGGGGCGTCCTACGCGTCAATTTTTAACACGATTGGTGACTTAGCGAAAAGCAATCCGATGATCAAGCAATTACTGGGGACTTCCGCACTGGCTGCGGCCAATCGGACGATCGTTAAAAATTTCATTGCTGTGTTAGCGGTCGTGATGGTGATTGTGGCGCTAATTCCAGCCGTGCAGTTGATGCTGAAGCTGGTGGGCGATGAGCAAAGAGGCGTTCTGCATCAAGTTTATGCGACCGCAACGTCTCGTTGGCACGTGTGGATCAGTTATACCGGCTGGGCGCTGGTCCTTGGCAGCGGCGTGCTACTTTCAGGCCTGGCCGGGATGTACCTGATGGGGACAATCAGCATGACGGACCCGATTCGCTGGTCAACTTATTGGCAGATTTTCTGTGCCTATGTTCCGGCAATGTTGGTCATGATTGCGGCTGCCAGTGCCTTAGCTGGTTGGCTGCCCAAATGGCGCGTGGTCGCCTGGGCGTGGGTCGGTTATGCGTTTTTCTCGCTTTATCTGGGCAACTTAATCGATTTGCCACGGTGGGCGCGGCGGTTGACGCCAATCGGGTTTGTCAATAAGGTTCCGATTAAAGCAATTGATTGGACCACGAGTGGCTGGTGCTTGGCAATCGCTGTGCTAATATTAATCATAGCGGCGTTTGGCTATCGGCGTCGGGACCTCGCGCAATAGGTCGCTGGCAACCCGACCAACGCCAGACATTTGATGACAATGATTAATACGGTGACAACTAGCGACAACAATGGATGAAAGGATGATTGGTAGATGGCAAACAAGCAAACAGTTCCCAAGGATCCAAAAAAGGTGGCGCGGATGATGCAAGCGGCGATGCATGAGTTTGCTGCGCGGGGCTATCAGGATGCCAAAACGGATGCCATCGCCAGTGCTGCGGCTGTCTCCAAAGGGCTCCTGTTTCATTACTATGGCAGCAAACAGGGGCTCTACTTCGCAACCGTCCAGCTGGCGACTGAGACAATTATTGCGACGATCAATCGCCAATCCTATGCCGTACCCGATGACCTGGTGACGTTGATGGCTCGCAGCGCACAATATAAGGCTGATTTCGGCCGAACTCATCCAGATGAGATGAAGGTCATGATTGAAGCTTACGGTTCCTTGGAACGGTTACCGGTGAAATTACAAGCACAGATGAAAGGCTTGTATGCCAAAGCAATGACGATGACTCAGGACATGATTGGTCAGGTCTTGGATAAAATGAAACTGCGTCCAGAGATTGATCGTGAAGCAACGATTGCGTTAATTATGGGCGTTTATAATCAAATTTTTACGGAATTTCAAGCCTATATGCGAAAACAACCAAACGTGCAGTCAATGGATGATGCCGCGTGGGTCGTTCAACGGGCTCAAACCTATATGACGATTTTGGAGCATGGCTTCGTTGCCCCTTAGTGCGCAAAGTCGCATGTATTGATGTTACATTGGCCTTCTGAAAAACTGTAGGAGGTAAACTACTGAAGTTTGCCGCTTACCATCATGATGCATTCAAAAAGTAATTGCCGGCATGAGTCAGGCAGTTGCTTTTTTGATTCTACAACTAGCTCGTACTGAATACTGCGGGTCAACGTGTGAAACGAGCACCGCTGACAGGATTATTCGTTTGCGCGCTAAAAATGTGGTAAGTTAGACTTATTAAGTAACGGATGAAGCGAGGGATCAAGATGGAATTACATTTATCAGCACGGCAGATGGCGCTGTGGCAAACTTTACAAGCATTAGCGCGTGAGCAACTGATGGGCATGACCATGCAATTGGAAACGACTGGGACGGTCGATCCCGCGCTGCTAGCAACACTGACCGAGCAGTTGGCTTTAAGTGATGGGTTAGCGGATGAACGCTTGACGCAACGGGTGCTGGCATTATTGGTCTTAGCGCAGAACTCCGCTGGATTAGCGAGCCAATTCGCTGCTCGCTGGCAAGTTGAAGATGCCGTGGCAACGTTTGGAACGCCCCAGCAGCGGCAACAGTATTTAACACCGCAAACGACCTTTGGCTTAGCCGCGCTACCGTTGCGCGTGACTGATAGTTCTACGGTCAAAGCCACGCCAGTAACGGCTGGTTGGCAATTAACGGGGACGGTCAAGGCTGTTTTGAACGCTGGTCAAGCGACCGACTACTTAGTGTTAGCCCAGACGCCGCCGGATGCGCTCGGTCAGCTCGGTCGGGGCCAACGCGTCTTACAGCGAGCTCAAGCCGTTGGACAACTATTTGCGGCAACGGTGACCGCCGGCGTCTGGCAACACGCGACGGATCAAGTGCGGCAATTAGCCTTGGCTGAGCAACCGCCATTAACGGCGCTGGCACCGGCCTTAGCACTGACTGCCAGCTTGGAGACGAGCGTCTTTAATGCGGCTCAACAGGCGGATGATGACCGCGGCTTTACGGATGCCGCCCAATTAGCTGCACTGTTTGCGAGTCAACAAGCCTTGGCGCCCTTTGAACCATTAATGCCGCTGATTGGCGACTTAGCCTATACGCAACAGTCGCCATTGGTCGCTTTGCGTAACGATTTGGCAACCCTGCCATTACTGGTGGGAACGGCCGGTCAACTTGCCACGACTTACGCGACGACCAACTTTAATGATGATGCGGCCTTAAGTGTCGGGCATGAATCTGCAACGGCGCCGGAACACCTAGTTGTCGCGGATTTACACCGGGTCGTCAAGCGGCTGAAATTAACGCAAGATGTGCCAGTCAATGTCGGAAGCATTGCGACTGCCAAACGGATCATTGCACTCGGACGGGGCGCCATGACACCAGCTGTTTTATTACAGGCCCAGCAATTAGCGAAGTGGATCGGCGCAGCGATTGCCGTCACCCAGCCGCTAACCGCCATGGAACAGTTTAGTGTTGAGCAACAAATCGGTGGTAGCGCGGTCACCGTGGCGCCTGAAGTCCTGATTAATGTGGGCGTTTCTGGTGATGATGATTACCTAGCTGGCATGTCCGGCGCGCAACACGTCTTGTCTGTGAATTCAGACGAACAGGCGCCGATCTTCAATCATTCCCAACAAATCTTTATCGGTGCGGCGGATGAATTTTTGGATGGGATGGTTGCGGCGTTGAATTAGTTGCATGTTAAAACTAGCGGCCTGGTACCGGTTTTTGCAGACAGGTGGTAGCGCTTCTGAATGGATACTGTGGCCGAACAGGGGCTACGCTGGCGAATAGAATAATGAATCCCACGAATAATTAAAACACCCAGTCGTCTCGCGAATTTTGCTTGAAAAATTCCTGAAACGACTGGGTGTTTTAATCTGGTGCGGCGCTTGAGAGCTAATCTTGACTGGGCGTCATCATTAATTTCAATAAATAATTAATGACCACTGTCACGGGTTGTCAGTTTGGTCAGAATCGGGACCTTAAAGACCGCGATCAAAATGGCCGTGTAGCAAACGTAGGTCACGATTTCTTGAATAAGGCGGGTCGTCAGCAGTACGGACCACGGCGTCATGTACATGATGTGTAGCCACAGACTGTTCATGAAAAGGTTGAGGATGAAGACCACGATAAAGTTCGCCGTTAAAATCCGCGGCAGGTTCGTTTGTTGTTGGAAGGCGAGACCAAAAACCAGTCCGGTCAAAAAGGCCGTTAAGATAAAGCCGGGAAAAAACGTGAATTTTGGAAACAACAACATGCCTAATAGATTGGCTAAGGCCGCACTGCCAGCGGTGACGAGTGGTGAGAATAGCCGTGCGGTCAACGCGATGATGATAAAAGTAAACGAGATTTTAGTGAGTAACAGTTGGATGGTCAGCAAGCTACCCAAAACGACCTGCATAGCAACCAACATCCCCAGCAGTGGTAGCCGCTTGACAGTAAGTGATGGTGTCATGATGAAAGCCCCCTAAGTGTGTGTTGTTAGTATTTTAGTGTATGACGCTCAAAAATACTAGGGGCCGAAAATAGCATTAATACCCAGCATTAAAAAATTAATTCCACGAAACGCTATATCACTGTTCATAGCGTTTCGTGGAATAGTAGTGACTAGCCGATTTCAGTTCTGTTGGACAGGGCGCGCACTTATCGATACAATGTTGATAAAACAAGCATGGAGGCGTCTACAAGTGGCATACATCACCAAGAAAAAGATTGCTAAGTCATTTCACGATGTCGTACTTGCGAAGGGCTTTAGCCGGACATCAGTGACGGCCATTATGGATGCGGCCCATTTTCGGCGACAGACATTTTATGATTATTTTCAAGATAAATATGAGTTATTAACCTGGTTTATTGACGATACCTTGGCCGAGACCGTTGAACATAACTTGAACTACTTGCCCTGGCCAGACATTATCAAGCTAGTCTGTTATGAACTAGATGCGAATCGGCGGTTTTATGCAGAATGCATCAATACGCAACATGAAATCGACGTGACCGCGTTAGTTGGCCATCACTTAGTCGTCTTGTTGACTGAGCTGACACAGACGGATGAACCGGAGATGGCGGCCTTGATCTGGTTACTGTGTTTAGGCATCGCGCAATCGCTGACGCATAATATTGTTGCCAATCATCCAGAAGACTATGAGGTCTTGTCGCAAGATGCGATTGCGGCCATTAAGATGACGTTGGCAATTTTGAATTAGTTGGGCCAAGCGGCAGTTGTGACCGGCTTCTGGAGTGCGGGCAGCCAGCTCGGATGCGCAAGTTTTAATAAGGTCAACGATAATCCGTGCATCCCGTTAGAAGTCAAGAAGGTCCCGACTTTATTGAAGTCAACGGTGACGGCATCTAAGTCGAGCAGTTCATGGACATCGTTGTTGAAGACCATCAGTTCTAAAGGCGTCGTCCCGCCGAGTGAGTTCACCATCACAGCGTAGTGGTCGTCAGCATGCCAGCGGAAGTTGAGTCGCAACTTGCTGACCAGTTCTTGCGCGAGCCGTTCTGAAGACTGAAAAGGCTCGCGCCGATACCCAGGTTCGCCATGAATGCCGACACCGTAGTAGATTTCGTCGGGTTGTAAGCTAAACGAGGTCGCGGTTTGACCCGGAATGCGTGCGCCACTAGCGGCAACGCCAATCGTATGAATATTGGTGATGAGGGACGCAGACAAATCAGTGAGTCCGGCGATCGACGCGCCCCGTGCTGCGGCTGCTCCGAGAATTTTATGAATTAAAACAGTACCGGCAACCCCTCTGCGTCGTTGTTTGAGGGACGCATTGTCAACTGAAATATCATCGGCGACGATGCAGTGCCCAACTTGCCAGCCTTCAGCGGTCAGTTGGGCTTCTGCCGTTGTAAAGGCGGCGACATCGGCAGGAAAGTTTTTGATGATAAAAAAAGCTTCATGATTCTTAGTGACTTGCTTGGTCACTTTGATGATTTCTTGCGGTGTCGGTGGCTGGAAGACTTGGCCCATGACGGCGGCACTTAACATACCAGTGCCAACGTAACCCCAGTGAGCCGGGTCGTGGCCACTACCCCCACCAGCGATCAACGGCACTTGGTCGTCGCGAAAATTTCGGTCGTAGCAGCCCAGCGTGCCAGGAACCCATTGTAAATTTGGATAAGCTCGCTGAATGCCTTGAATCGCCTGATTCAGGGCATTTTGAGGTTCGTTGATGATTTGCATAATGCCACCTTCTTAGTCGTTAGTTTGATATAATTATACCGCATTCGAAAACAGTCTCGGTCGGCAAGTGACGGACAGAACCTGGAAAGTGTCCATTTATTTTGAAAGCGGATTCATATAGAATGAACGTGTAAATGATAGAAGGGACGGGTTGAGGTATGAAGAAAATTATTAATGATCCAAAAAACGTGGTTGAAGAGATGGTCGATGGTTTGGTACGGTCCTACCCGCAGTATTTGACGAAATTACCAGATACTGAAGCGATGGTTCGTAGCGACCAAGCCTCGATGAAAGGTAAGGTCGGTCTTGTAAGTGGTGGGGGCAGTGGTCACGAACCCGCCCACGCTGGTTTTGTTGGCCAAGGCATGTTGAGTGCCGCGGTCGCCGGTCAAGTCTTCACCTCACCAACGCCGGATCAGATTTACGCGGCGATCAAAGCCGTTGACCAGGGTAAAGGTGTTTTCCTCGTCATCAAAAACTATTCCGGTGATGTAATGAATTTCGACATGGCCAAGGATATGGCTGAGTTGGATGACATTCAAGTGAAATCGATCGTGGTCGATGACGATATTGCGGTCAAGGATAGCTTGTATACGCAAGGCCGGCGCGGTGTTGCGGGAACCGTTTTGATGCATAAGATTATCGGTGCTGCGGCAGATCAAGGGGCGAGTCTCGATGAGCTTGAAACGCTAGCCAACCAGGTCATGCCACAGCTCAAAACAATTGCGGTCGCGTTATCCGCTGCTACGGTCCCAGAAGTCGGCAAGCCAGGCTTTGAATTGGCGGACGATGAGATTGAATTTGGCGTCGGCATTCATAGTGAACCCGGTTATCGACGTGAAAAAATCAAGCCATCCAAGGCGTTAGTCCAAGAATTGTTGGGTAAGCTAGATGACGAACTCAAGTTGCAAGCCGACCATCAATACGCGGTACTCGTTAATGGGATGGGCGCAACGCCACTCATGGACCAGTACGTGTTCTGCCATGACTTATTGGATGAATTAGCTGCCCGTGACATCGAACCGGCGTTTATGAAAGTCGGCAATTACATGACGTCAATCGATATGGCGGGGATTTCACTGACACTGCTAGATATGACGACGACGAACTGGCTCGACTACTTACAATACCCAGTCAAAACGATTGCTTGGTCATAAGAGGAGGACGTAAAAATGTTAACAGTTGAAAATACGACGGCATGGCTGAACCAATTTGCCGCCCAAATCGAACAGCACCAATCTTACTTAAGTGAATTGGACACCCCCATCGGTGACGGCGACCATGGTGGCAACATGGCGCGGGGCTTAGCAGCCGTTAAGACGGCTCTAGCCACGCAACCTGCAGATTTGACGAAGCTGTTTCAAGCGACCGCCATGGCGCTGATCAGCAAAGTCGGTGGTGCTTCAGGCCCCTTATACGGGACGGCCTTCTTAGAGATGGCGAAACAGAGTAAGACCGATACGGACCTCGGCACTTTGCTCGCTGCCGCATTAGCCGGAATTGAAAAACGCGGTGGTGCGACGACTGGCGACAAAACCTTGATTGACGTGTGGGCCCCCGTCGTTGCCGCGGTTCAAGCTGGCAAATTGACGCAGACCGTGATCGACGATGCGGTTGCCAGCACGAAGCCGATGGTTGCCAAAAAAGGGCGGGCGTCCTATTTAGGCGAACGTTCTGCCGGCCATCTGGATCCAGGGGCCGTCTCTAGTGGTTACTTGTTTACGACCTTATTAGCAACGGAGGGGATTTTATGAGTCTAGGAATTGTTGTTGTTTCCCACGTCCCTGAAATCGCAGCTGGCGTTCAACGACTGCTCGTGCAAGTAGCGAAGGATGTCTCCATCACGATTGCTGGTGGAACGGATGACGATCAAGTCGGGACGAGCATGGCGAAGATCACGGAGGCCTTTGATGCCAATACGGCGGATGAGCTGTTAGCGTTCTATGACCTTGGGAGTGCCAAAATGAATCTGGAAATGGCGATTGAAATGAGCACCAAGCCGGTTCATTTGTATGACACCGCCCTAGTCGAGAGTGCCTACACCGCGGCTTCGTTGTTGCAAGCGGACGTGCCGTTGGCGGATGTGGAAGCGCAGTTGGCGCCGTTGAAAATTAAGTAGATAATAGCTAGAATTTTTTCAAAAATCAGACTAACTGATATGAGTCGATAATTATCTCAACTAAAAGACTGTGAGCGCGCGAAATCACAGTCTTTTTTGCGGTATAATTTAAATTGTAATGCAAATTTATGCAATCGCTTGCAATAACGTTGAAAACGTTTTATATTTAGAACGAGAGACTGAACAGAACGGGGGGATCATGATGGCAACCATTAAGGATGTTGCCCAGCGCGCGGGTGTGTCACCGTCAACGGCGTCACGTGCCATGCATGGCAGTAAGATTATTAGTAAACCGACACGTGATAAGGTGATTAAAGCTGCGCGAGAATTGAATTACGCGCCAGACTTTAATGCGCAAAACCTAGCCACTAAAGCTAGCAACACAATCGGTGTCGTGTTACCTGTCGACCACCACGAAATCTTTTCTAACCCATTTTTCTTAGAAATGATTCGTGGAATTAATGAAGTCTGTAGCAAGCATGGGTCGATGACGACGCTAGCGACGGGGATTTCTAGTGAAGAATTGGTGCATAATATTGACGTAATGATCGCACAAGGCCACATTCGGACCTTTATTTTGCTTTACTCAGAAAAAGACGATCCGGTCGTTGAACGGTTGAAACAATTTGACGTTCAGTATGTTGTGATTGGGAAGCCCTATCAGGAAATCAATAAGACGTCGTATGTCGATAACGACAACGTTCAAGCTGGGACGGATGCGGCACAGTACTTGGTTGACCATGGGCATCGCCGCATCGGTTTTTTGTGCACCGATTTATCACGGATGGTTCAGAGCGACCGGATGCTCGGTTATCAGCGGGTGATGATGCAGAATCAGTTACCGAACATTATGCTGTCAGAACGGTTTGAAACACATGCAGCTGGCGTTAAAGCATTGCATCAATTCTTTGACCAGAATCCTGATGTCACAGCGTTTGTCGCTGTCGATGATATGCTAGCACTTAAATTACAACAGGTACTCCACAACGATCCTGATTGGAAGGTCAAACAATTTTCACTGATTGGTTTTAACAATTCGATTTTCTCTGATTTAGCACATCCAATGTTGACTTCGATTGCCGTATTTCCACAGCGTCTAGGTGAAGAAGCTGCGAAAATCGCCTTAGCGGACCATCCGACTGATGAATTATCAACGGCGGTGATTGTCCCACATCAAATCGTGAGAAGACACTCAGTACATCAGATTAAAGCTTTGCCATAGGATCGGACTTACTTTTACCGATGGGGGGAATCTAAGTATGATAACGCTAAACGATGTCGCAAAAAAAGCCAATGTGTCGAAGATGACGGTCTCAAGAGTGATCAATCATCCCGACCAAGTCCGTCCGGAATTACGCGAGCTTATTTTGGACGTGATGGCACAATTGAATTATCAGCCGAATGCGGCAGCGCGAGCGCTAGTTGGACGACGGACGCGGGTCATCAAATTGACTATTTTTGAGGATATGGATACGACGGAACCGTACTACATGATGTTGCTGGCGGGAATTTCTAACGAGTTGAACCAGCATCAGTATGCACTACAGATTGCAACGCGCAACAGTTTTCAAAACGGTGAATGTGATGGCTACATCTTAACCGGTATTCGGCAGACTGACTATGCCTGGGTATCCCGATTGACGCAGCCAGTCGTCTTTTTTGGTAGTAATCGTCAGGGGTATGATTACGTTGATACGGATAACTATCAAGCGGTTCAAGAAAGTACGAAATATGCGGTCGAAACCGGTTATACGCACCTAGTCTTCATTGGTATCGCAGTTGCAGAACCCTTTGAATTGGACCGTGAGCGCGGCTTTCGCGAATATGTGACGACGCACCGAATCAGCGCCCAAATCATTCGCCTAGAAAATCACTCGCATACAGCAACAGCGTATGTTAAAGCCCACTGGCGTAATTTCCCACGCAACACGGCCTTTGTGTGTGCCAGTGACCGACTGGCGATTGGAGTTGAAACCGCTATCATAAGCGAGGGCGGTCAGGTGCCCACGGAATACGGTGTTATTGGGTTCGACGGTGTCTTATTGAATCAAATTGCAACGAAACGGCTAACGACGATGCAACAGCCCCTAGAAGCGATGGGACGCGCCGCTGCAAGATTATTGCTAGCTAACATTAATCATGGTGATACGCCGCGCCGCGACCAGGAGAAGGTCATCATTAATTCACGGTTGTCGGTGGCAGAATCGACCCGTTAAAGAGGAGTATAGACAGATGAGCAAGCATTGGTATGACCAACAGACGATTTATCAAATTTATCCGAAGAGTTTTAATGACAGTAATCACGATGGTATTGGCGATATTCCCGGCATCACAGCTAAAGTGCCATATTTAAAACAACTCGGGGTAACGACGTTATGGTTGAATCCCATTTACCAATCACCCCAAGTGGATAATGGCTATGATGTTTCAGATTATTATCAGGTCGACCCCAGCTTGGGAACGATGGCGGACGTGGAAACACTTATCAAAGTCGTTCATGAACATGGGATGCATCTGATTTTTGATTTTGTCCTAAACCACACCTCGGATCAACATCCGTGGTTTCAGCAAGCCGTCGCTGACCCGCATAGCAAGTATCGAGACTATTATCTGTGGCAAGATCCAGCAGCCGATGGGGGTCGTCCTAATAATTGGGGTTCTTTCTTTGGCGGTAGCGTCTGGGACAAGGATCCAGCTGGCGGCGACCAATACTATTTTCATCTGTTTGATAAGCGGATGCCAGACCTTAATTGGACCAATCCAGCGGTACAGCAAGCCATGCGCGATGTCGCCGAATTTTGGGTTGAAAAAGGCATTGATGGGTTGCGGTTAGACGCGTTCATTCACCTGGCTAAGGCGGATTTTCGGCAAATGTATCCGAGTCAGTCTGGGGATTCAACACCGATTATTAGTGATATGTTCTATGCGCACTTGCCAAAAGTGCATCAATATTTACATGATTTTGTGGCTGCAATCAAAGCCAATCATCCAGAGACTTACATTGTCGGGGAGGCGTCCTCGGCCGACCCACATCTAATGGTGGACTACACGACGCCTGGAACGGACGAATGTGATCAAGTGATTACGTTCAGAACGTTTGCGGATGATAACTCAACTGATGATCCGAGCTTCTCAGATATGTTCCAACCACGCCCCATGGACGTTACGGCGTATAAACAGCATACGGTTGGGATTCAAGCAGCGTTAGCAGATACCAGCTTGCCAACGCTTTACTGGAACAATCATGATATGGCGCGGGTTGCCACCCGCTATGGGGATGCGAACTATCCTAAACAAAGTGCGAAGGCTCTCGCAACGGCACTCTACTTGCAACGAGGAACCCCCATTATTTACTATGGGGAAGAGCTGGGACTAACGAACATTCGTTATCAGAAGTTGGCGGATTTTGAAGACCAAACTGTGCCGACATTTGTCAAAAGTGCACAGGCCGCCGGAAAAACGATGCCAGAAATTATGACGATGTTGAACAAGACGCATAAGATGGCTGGACGAGGACCGATGCAATGGGATTCGTCGACTTATCATGGTTTTTCGGACCACCTGCCATGGAAGCATGGGCAGACGGATCAGATGAATGCTGCTGATGAAATCGATGATGAAGATAGCATTTACAACTATTATCGGCAACTACTGCAATTAAAGCGCCAAGCACCGTTTACTGATGGTCAATTTATTATGCTTGGTAGCAATGATCAACTCTTCACTTATTTGATTGATGATGGGACTGAACAGGCGGCAATCATCTGCAATTTAAGCTCAGAGATGCAATACTATACGCTGCCATTTGCGGGCGACGCAACGTTGCTTGCGCAGGGTGGCGCTAGCTGTACGGAACGGCAAGTAACCTTACCAGCTTGGAGTAGCATCGTCGTGTCGCCACGAACAACGGTGTCGGCATGATTGAATGCAAAATTGGTATATATAAAATAAGTGATGAATTTTAATTAACTTATCAATCTTTATATCAATTGGTCTAAATGTTGATAGACTAATGAATCCTAACGTTTTTCGGCGTTAGGATTTATTTTTGTTGTGATTCTGTTAACGTTAACATTACGAAAACGCTTGCGAAAGCGTTTGCACAGATGCATAATTAATTATGGTAAATGAATTAAGTTACTTCGCAAGGAGGAAGCACTATGAGTACTTGGAAAAAGTTGGGGATGGGTGCGTTAGCCACTGGGTTAGCACTCACGCTCGTAGGTTGTGGAAATAGCAAATCGTCATCATCCAGCAGTTCAAAGATGGATAAGACGTTAAAGGTTTCAGCAGACCCTTCATATAAATCATATATGAAGTCTGTGATTCCAAAGTTCGAAAAGAAGTACAACGTCAAGGTTAAGGTCTCATACAAGGCAATGCTTGATGAAGACGATGCTTTGAAGTTGGATGGCCCTTCAGGCAAGGGACCTGATGTTTTAATGGCACCATACGACCGGGTTGGTCAAATGGCTTCACAAGGACAATTATCCACGGTTAAGTTGGCAAGTGGTCGTTACAACGCAACGGGGAAGAAATCTGTTACTTATAAGAACAAGATTTATGCTGCGCCTGTAACGATTGAATCAGATGTCTTGTATTACAACAAGAAGCTGATCAAGACTGCACCTAAGAACTTCAAGGAACTTGAAAAGTTAGCTTCTGATAAGAAGTATGCTTACGCTAACGATAAGAGTAAGTCAGTTGCATTCTTGACGCAATGGACGAACTTCTATAATTCATTTGGTGTCATCAAAGGTTATGGCGGCTACGTCTTCGGCGATGACAACACCAATGCCAAGAAGATGGGCTTGAACAATTCAGGTGCCGTTGAAGGTTTGACTTACATGACGAAGTGGTTCACGAAGTACTGGCCAAGTGGGATGCAAAATGTCACTTCAAACGAAAACTTCGTAACGTCACAATTTACTTCGGGTAAGACCGCCGCTGTTATCGATGGTCCTTGGATGGCTTCAACTTATCAAAAGTCCAAGATCGATTATGGTGTCGCTGTATTGCCTAAGTTGAATAATGGCAAGGATTATCAAGCGTTTGCTGGTGGGAAAGCTTGGGCTATCTCAAACTACTCTAAGCACAAGACCGCTGCACAAGCTTGGTTAGACTTCATTTCTAACAAATCCAACCAAAACAAGTTGTACAAGTCTGCTAGTGAAATTCCAGCAAACACGGCAGCTCGTAAGGAAGCTGTAAGTACTGGCGATGACATGGCTACGGCCGTTTCAAAGCAATACGACAAGGATGTTCCTTTGATCAACTTACCACAAATGTCAGAAGTTTGGACACCAGCACAAACGATGGTTACCAA